>VOFD01001686.1_pt1 | contig 242862 bp, 188 predicted proteins | sample 5384101 | NCBI WGS metagenome assembly VOFD01 (sample SAMN12384723, study PRJNA508395) | human gut metagenome | isolation source: healthy gut C | host: Homo sapiens
ACATGGAAGTTGTTTGCGCTTCGACCCGTTCACTGTGGCTACGACGCCATCGTGCGCCGTGCGCTGCCCTTGTTTGACCGTATTGTCATCGGGGTAGGCGTGAATATCAGTAAGAAATATCTGTATAGCGCAGAGGTCAGGGTGAGTGAAATTGCCCGTCTGTATGCCGACGAGCCGAAGATAGAGGTCAAGGCGTACAACGATCTGGCCGTTGACTTCGCGCATCGCGAGGGCGCACGCTTTATCGTAAAGGGCGTGCGCAGTGTCAAGGACTTTGAGTATGAGCGTGAACAGGCTGACATCAACCTGAGAATAGGCGGCGTGGAAACCGTCTTCTTGTTCTCCGAGCCGCAATACGGAAGCGTGTCGTCAAGCATGGTCCGCGAACTGCTGCACTTCGGAAGAGACGTGTCGTGAGTTTATTCCAAATAAAAATTAAGAATTAAGAGTTAAGTTTTGAATTAAGAGTTAGAGTTAAGAATTAAGAAAATACTTTTTAGAAATTAATTCTTCATTAATTAAGAAAATCCCTTTGTTGCAGACACTTGGCAAAGCATATTTTTAATTCTTCATTCTTAACTCTTAATTCAAGAAAAAACTCTTAATTCAAGAACTCTAACTTAATTAAAGAACTTTAATCCTTAATTTTTAACTCTTAACTTTTTGATTTTAAGGCCAGGGGGCTTTGTCCTCGGCGGCCTCCATAGGTTATATGCGTAAACGACGGCCCGATGTCGTTGATGCCGCAGAGGTGCAGTATGCCGTGGATGATTACGCGGTGCCGACGTCCATATGGTCCTTTGACCGCATGACGATGGGTGACGTGATAAACGGCGAGCTATAGTGATTTCTGCTCGACACGGTGCGCCTTCGCCGAGGTGATGATGTCCGTAAGGAGTATATCGACGAACTGCACCGTGTAATCATCCACGGCATACTCCATCTGTGCGGAATAAACGATAAAGGCCCCGGCGAACGCGAGATAATGGAACAGGCGGAGAACGAGGCATCCGCGCCGTCTTAAGGTCGGTGTTGATGACTATGCCCTTCAGCACGAGCTGCCTGTGGAAGTTTGTGTACTGAAGCGTGTCGAGCGGAACGAACACGTCGGGCATTATTCCGCCGCCACCGTACACCGCGCGGTGCTTGCGCAAGGTGTAGAACTTCAGCGAATCGGCAAAATGTATGCTGTCGCTGTTGGTCAGTTCGCCGTGTTTCAGACGCTTGTCGAAGTCAAGGGCGTAATCCTCAAGGTCTCCCTTGGTGTACGGTTTCTGTATGCAACGGCCTGAAGGGGTGTAATAATGTGCTATTGTAAGGCGTATCATTGAGCCGTCGGGCAGGCCTATCGGGCGTTGTACGAGGCCCTTTCCGAATGTGCGCCTGCCTATTATGGTGCCGCGGTCTTGGTCTTGTATAGCTCCGGAGACAATCTCGGCGGCCGAAGCTGTGAACTCGTTGACGAGCACATAGATGCGTCCGTCCTGGAATTTGCCGTTGCCACGCGCCTTATAGTCCATGCGGTCAACACGTCTTCCTTCGGTATATACAATTAGGTCGTTCTTCGGCAGGAATTCGTTTGCTATCTCCACGGCTGCCTGGAGGTATCCTCCGCCGTTATCCTGGAGGTCGAGGATGAGGTCTTTCATTCCCTCTTTCTTTAGCTTCTCCATTCCTTCCATGAATTCGTCATAGGTCGTTGCGCCGAAGTTACCTATCCTTATATATCCTACATTGGGGCGAATCATGTACACGGCGTCTATGCTTTTCACTGGAATCTTGTCTCTCTTTACCGTAAACTTGAGTACTTCAGCCACGCCGCGGCGCACTATACCGAGGTTTACTTTTGTCCCTTTTGGGCCACGCAGGCGGCGCATAATCTCCTCTTTGCTCATCTTCACGCCTGCAATTGCTGTGTCATTGACGGTCACGATACGGTCGCCGGCCATTATTCCGACCTTTTCCGACGGGCCTTTGCTTACCGGTTGGATAACGAGCAGCGTGTCGTCAACCATGTTGAACTGCACTCCAATACCCTCGAAGTTGCCCTGCAACGGTTCGTTCATCGCCTTAACTTCCTCTGGATTGGAGTAAGACGAGTGGGGGTCGAGCTTCTCCAGCATACCGCGGATACCGTCTTCAACGAGCTTGTTTTCGTCAACAGAGTCAACATACAGGTTGTTTATGGCCATCTCTGCTATCTGGAGCTTGCGTATCGGGCTGTCGCCTGAAAAGTCGATGCGCATCTGTGCGCTTAAAGGTAAAAGTGTAAAAAGGTAAAAAAGTAAAACTATTGGTGCTTTATTTTTCATCGTTTAGTGGTATTATTGGGGCGTATTGGGCTAATTATGCTTATAAGACCAATTGACTTAATAAGCCGGATAGGCCTTGATTGGCCCAATACGCCGTCTTTCTTAATTAGCTTAACGCTGACTTTCAGTTCTTAACTCTTAATTCTTAATTTATGTCCTCTTCCTCGGGGCGGTCTTCCTCGATGACAAGGTTGTCGATGATGAAGTTCTGACGCTCTGGCGTATTCTTGCCCATGTAGTATTCAAGGAGCTTCTGTACCTGGTCGGTCTTGTGCAGTGTGACCTGTTCCAGACGCATGTCCGGGCCGATGAAGTTACGGAACTCGTCGGGGCTTATCTCTCCGAGACCTTTGAATCGAGTTATCTCCGGGTCTGGACCAAGGGTTGATATGGCGTCAAGCCTCTCCTCTTCGCTGTAACAATAGCGTGTGATAAAGTCGCCTTTTGTACCTTTATTGTCCTCGAGAACTTTTTTGTTCTTTATTTTCGAGCGGCGGTTACGCACGCGGAAAAGTGGTGTCTGGAGTACATATACGTGGCCTTTCTTTATCAAGTCAGGGAAGAATTGCAGGAAAAACGTGATTATCAGCAGGCGGATATGCATGCCGTCGACGTCTGCATCAGTGGCTACTATTACCTTATTATATCTCAAGGAGTCAAGTCCGTCCTCTATGTCGAGCGCCGCTTGCAGTAGGTTAAACTCCTCGTTTTCGTACACAATCTTCTTTGTCAGACCGTAAGAGTTGAGCGGTTTGCCCCTCAAGGAGAACACCGCCTGCGTGTTAACGTCACGGCTTTTGGTGATGGAACCGCTTGCCGAGTCGCCCTCGGTTATGAAGATGGAGCTTTCCTCTTTGCGTTCGTTTTTAACGTCGCTGAAGTGTATGCGGCAGTCGCGCAGCTTGCGGTTGTGCAGGTTGGCCTTTTTCGCGCGTTCTCGGGCCAGCTTCGTCACGCCGGCCATTTCCTTCCGCTCCTTCTCCGAGGCCTGTATCTTCTGGAGCATCACCTCCGCCACGTCGGCGTGCTTGTGCAGGTAGTTGTCCACTTCGGTCTTGATGAAGTCGCCAACGTATTTGTTCACGCTTACGCCGTCGGGCGACATGGTGAGCGAACCGAGCTTTATCTTTGTCTGGCTTTCGAACATCGGTTCTTCCACATTTACCGCAATGGCTGCCACAAGGCCGTTGCGTATGTCGGTGTACTCGAAGTTTTTGTTGAAGAACTCCTTTATAGTCTTGGCTATATGCTCTTTGAACGCGCTCTGGTGGGTACCGCCCTGAGTGGTATGCTGGCCGTTTACGAACGAATGATACTCCTCTCCGTACTGGTTGGTATGGGTGAATGCTATCTCGATATCCTCTCCCTTGAGGTGTATTATGGGATAGATTCCGTCGGTGGTCATCGTGTCGTTGAGGAGGTCTTCCAGTCCGTTGCGGCTCAGTATGCGGCGTCCGTTGAACATGATGGTAAGCCCCGTGTTGAGGTAAGTGTAGTTGCGGAGCATTGTCTCGACGAAATCTGTGTGGAAACGGTAGTTCTTGAACAGCGTATCGTCAGGCTCGAAGAATACGTATGTGCCGTTTTCGTCCTGCGTTTCGGCAGTCGTGTCGCTTTTTCTGAACGCCTTTTCAAACTGCACCGTGCGCACCGTGCCGTCGCGGTAGGAGCGCACCTCGAACCTTTGAGCTAAGCGCGTTGACAGCCTTTATGCCGACGCCGTTGAGTCCGACGCTCTTCTTGAAGGCCTTGGAGTCATACTTTCCGCCGGTGTTCAATACGCTGACGGCCTCGACGAGCTTGCCCTGCGGTATGCCGCGACCGTAGTCGCGGACGGTCACGCGCAGCTCTTCGTCGATGTCAACCTCGATGCGCTTGCCGGCGCCCATCTTGAACTCGTCGATTGAGTTGTCGATGACTTCCTTCAAGAGGACGTATATTCCGTCCTCGGGCATCGAGCCGTCGCCCAGGCGGCCGATGTACATGCCGGGTCGGTGCGCACGTGCTCCATGTCGGAGAGGTGGCGGATGTTATCATCCGTATATGAAACCTGTGGGTTTTGTATTTCGTTTTCGCTCATAATCGTTTAATAATCATAGGACTGATAAGCCTAATGGGTTGGACCGATAGGCCATCCCCCTCCCCTTGGGGAGGGCCGGGGTGGGTGTCAGGTTACAGCCACTTCTTGTAGCATCTTCTTCTCTTGTGCAGCTTGGGGTCGAGGTACTGCCACTGGCTCTGCACGTTCTCGTTGGTCTCCATCTCCACCTGGCTCTCGCCCCACTTGAAGCCGTATGCCTGGTAGCGGGGTATGAGGTCGGCGAACATCATGGCGTTGGCCGCCCTTCATGCGGTATTCGGGCAGGACGCCGAGCAGGAGCAGGTCAACGCCCTCGGTCTTGTGCGCCTTGAGGGCCCGCAGGATGTGCCACCAGCCGAAGGGGAAGAGCCTGCCGCGGCGGCATTTCTGCAGCGCGCGGGCCAGCGAGGGTATGGTAATGCCAACGGCTACGGGCTTGTTTCCCTCGTTCCAGTCTTCCACAACGGTTATCAGGCTGAGGTCGGCCAGGCGGGAAGTACATGCCTATGTATTGCTCGATTTGCCGCTCCGACAGCTCCGAGTAGCCGTACAGGTCCTTGAAGCATGTGTTGATCAGGTCGAACATCTTTTTGCCGTAGCCGCCCTCGAACACGTCTTTCTTCGTCAGCTTGCGCACGTGCAGGTTGTAGCGTTTCTGTATCATCTCGGCTATCTTCGTGTATTTCTCGGGTACTTTCTCGGGCACCATTAGCTTGAATTCCACGTAGTCGTTGTCCTTGTCGAAGCCGCCCAGCTTCTCCATGTGCTCCGGATAGTAGGGATAGTTGTATATCGTGGCCATCGTGCCGAGCTGGTCGAAGCCCCAGGTGAGCATTCCCTCGGGGTCGAGGTCGGTGAATCCGAGCGGGCCTATCATCTCGTCCATGCCCTTCGACTTGCCGTACTGCTCGACGGCGTCGAACAGGGCGCGGCTCACCTCGATGTCGTCGACAAAGTCTATCCATCCGAAGCGCACGCACTTGCGGCCCCACCGCTTGTTGGCCCGGTGGTTGATGATGGCCGCCACGCGGCCGGCCATGCGGCCGTCCTCGTAGAAAGCCATGAAGTATTCGGCCTCGCTGAACTCGAAGGCGGCGTTCCTCGTCTTGTCGAGGGTCTTCATCTCGTCTGAGAAAAGGTTGGGCACATCCTGCTCGCAACCATCGTACAGGTCGTAGTGGAAGTCTATGAACCGCTCGAGGTCGCGCCTGGTGTTTACCTTGCGTATTGTTACTGATGACATTTTACTGGTATGTTTAATCATGCAAAATTAACGTTTTTTCAAGACATACGGAAGATTTGGAAGTTAAATAATAAAAAACCGGGCAGCAACCCCTGCCCATCGGGCTTATAAGGCTTATCCTGCCCATTGGGCTTAATTAGCCTGATCAGCCTAATAAGCCATGTCATCCGTAGTTTAGGTGTATAGTATTACTGTACCTTACTATTGTCTTTGTGATAGCATTTTATGTACGCCTCCTACTTTAATCCAGGCTGTCGGTAACCGTCATGCCTGGCTTGTGACAGGATGTACACATGAAATGCTATGGCAAAAGCAAAAGGCAATGCTGTTATCGCATACACCTAAACTGCGGATGAACCATAAGCCATATGGGCAGGCGTGCGGTTGGCGGCCTTTTGGATTGTAAAAAGCCGCCAACCGCTAAAAGGCCGTGTTTTGGCCTGCAAAACACGGCCTTTGCAACCCGTTGGATGTCAATGAGTTACATGACCGTTGACAACAAACATGGCCGGTACACGCACGGAGGCGCGCGATTTGACATTCTGCAACAACTTTGTAACAACTTGTTAAACCTAAATAAAAATTCATGTAACGCCGGTGTAACACAGAAGTCGGAACTTTGCAGCCGTCAAATCATTCACAATTTTTTATGAAAAAGAATTACAAAAAACTATCTGTTTTTTTCATGGCAACCGCCATGTCGCTGGCGACTATGGCCGCGCCAGACTCCAACGAGGCCGCTCTCGGCGTGATGCGCGGCCGCGTCGTTGACACTCAGAACCAGGTGCTGCCGGGAGCCACGGTGATGATTGAAAGCCTGCACACGGGCGTGGTGAGCGACGTCAACGGCTACTACACCCTCGCCAACCTGAAGCCGGGCACTTACGTGGTGAAGGTAAGCTACGTAGGATATGAACCGAAGACGATGAAACTGACTATATCACCCGACAAGACGGCCGTGCACGACTTCGTGCTCTCTGACGGCGTGGAGCTTCAGGGCATCGAGGTGAAGGGCGCGTTCCACGGACAGAGCCGCGCCATCAACCAGCAGAAAAACAGCTTCAACCTGACTAACGTGGTGTCGGCCGACCAGGTTGGCAAGTTCCCCGACTCCAACATAGGCGACGCCCTGAAGCGCATCAACGGCATCAACGTGCAGTACGACCAGGGCGAGGCGCGCTTCGGACAGGTGCGAGGCACGTCGCCCGACCTCACCAGCGTCTCAATCAACGGCAACCGCCTGCCCTCCGCCGAGGGCGACGCGCGCAACGTGCAGCTCGACCTAATACCGGCCGACATGATACAGACCATCGAGGTTAACAAGGTCGTGACCGCCGACATGGACGGCGACGCCATAGGCGGTGCCATCAACCTCGTAACCAAGAACACGCCTTACCGCCGCGTGTTCAACGTAACGGCCGGAACGGGCTACAACTGGATTAGCGACAAGCTCCAGCTCAACCTCGGCGCGACGTGGGGCGACCGCTTCTTCAACGACAAGTTCGGCATCATGGCCGCCATATCTTACCAGAACTCGCCGGCCGGCTCGGACAACACCGAGTTCGAATACGACCTTGACGACGACGGCAACGTAGTGCTCACCGACGCCGAAGTGCGCCAATACTACGTCACGCGCGAACGCCAAAGCTACTCGCTCTCTATGGACTACGACTTCAACCCGAACCATAAAATCTACTTCAACGGCATCTACAACCGCCGCAACGACTGGGAGAACCGCTACCGCGTTAGCTACAAGGACCTGGCCGACGGCGCCGGAGAGATGAAGACCGAGATACAGACCAAGGCCGGCTCAAAGGACAACCGCGGCGCACGCCTCGAGCTCCAGCAGACAATGGACTTCACCTTGGGCGGTGACCACCTGCTCTGGGACAAGCTGCAGACCGACTGGATGGTGTCTTACTCACGTGCAAGCGAAGACCGCCCCGACGAGCGTTACTTCACCATCAAGCAGAAGGACATGACCATCGACATGGAAGACGAGGGCGGACGCCAGCCTTACGCCATAACGCCCATCTCTGTTCATGACGGCGACTGGGAAGTGGACGAGTTCACCAACGCTAACGAATGGATACGCGAAAACGAGTGGAAGGCCAAGGTTGACTTCGAGCTGCCCCTCGCAAGCGGCCTGTTCGGCAACTCGCTGAAGTTCGGCGCGAAGTACACTCACAAGCACAAGACAAAGGAAGTGCTTTGTTACGACTACAAGGACGGCTACGAGGACATCTACGGAACCGACTACACCAACTATTACACATCGCAAATACGCGACGGCTTCATGCCCGGCGACCAGTACAAGGCCATGGACTTCGTAAGCAAGGACTACCTCGAGCAGTTTAATGCGAAGGACTGGGCCCTGCTCGGAGGCGAGCAGGTGCTCGAAGAATCGGCAGGAGACTATGACGCAACCGAGCAGGTTACAGCCGCATACCTGCGCTTCACGCAGAAGCTGGGACGCAAGTTCACGGTAATGGCCGGCCTCCGCATGGAGTACACTGACCTTGAGACAAGCGGCTTCAACTGGAACATCGACGAGAACGGAGACGAAAGCCTCGACCCAACGGGCAAGTTCAAGAACAACTACATAAGCTGGCTGCCGAGCTTCCTCGTCAAATGGGACGCTACCGACGACCTCAAGGTGCGCGCCTCTTACACCAAGACGCTGGCACGCCCGAAGTACTCTCACCTCGTTGCCAACGCTTCTTACAACACCGAGGAGTCGCCTGTTGAAATCACACTGGGCAACCCCGACCTGAAGCCTATCACCTCGCACAACATCGACCTGTCAGCCGACTACTACTTCAAGAGTGTCGGCCTTGTGTCGGCGGCAGTGTTCTACAAGCGCGTCAAGGACTATTCTGTCAACCTGAAGCGCGACATGGCTTACGGCAATTACGCCGAGGCAGAGGTCAGCCAGCCGCTCAACGCCTTCGACGCCGACCTGCTCGGAGTGGAGCTTGGCTTCCAGCGCGACTTCGGCTTCATCTCTCCGGCACTGCGTTGCGTTGGCTTCTACGGCAACTACACTTACACTCACAGCAACATTGTGAAGTCTGTATTCGGCGACAAGGACGAGCAGGCGCTGCCCGGTTCGCCCGAGCACATGGCCAACGCGTCGCTTTACTTCGACAAGTGGGGCCTGAACGTGCGCCTGTCTTACAACTACACGTCAGCCTTCCAGGACGACGAGGAGTATGTGGAGGAGACCGCCCTGCGCCGCTACTACGACGCAACGCACTACATGGACCTCAACGCCAGCTACACATGGGGCAAGAACGTGAAGTTCACCGTCTACGCACAGGCCAACAACCTGCTCAACCAACCGCTGCGCTACTACCAGGGAACGAAGGACAGGACGATGCAGGTGGAATACTACGGAGCGAAACTCAACGCAGGATTCAAAGTGAACTTCTAACCATTTTCAATAAAATGGGAAGTTAAAGGAATTAAAGAAGTTATCGCTCACTGCGTTCGCTAAGAAGTTAAAGACAAATGTTTTACAGATTTCATCCCTACTGTGAGCAGCAAGGCATTTGGCTTTAACTTCTTAGCCCGCAAAGCGGGCGATAACTTCCTTAACTTCTCTAACTTCCTAATAAACAAAAAAACAATGAAACGAATATCATCATTCATCATCCTCTTGGCCGCCGCCGTAATGACGGTTTTCGGCCAGACACCCGCAGAATGGGAAAAACTTGAAAAGTCAGTAAACTTCTACGTGGCCAACGACCTGGGCCGCAACGGCTACTACGACCAGAAGCCGATAGCCGAACTGATGGGCCGCATGGCCGAGACGGTGGGCATAGAGTGCGTCGTGGCGGCAGGCGACATACACCACTTCGAGGGCGTTGTAAGCACCGAAGACCCCCTCTGGATGACCAACTACGAGCTTATCTACTCGCACCCGGAGCTGATGCTGGCCTGGTATCCCGTCTGCGGCAACCACGAATACCGCGGAAACACTCAGGCCGTGGTGGACTACGCCAAGGTGAGCCGCCGCTGGGAGATGCCCGCAAAATACTACACGAAGGTGCTTGAGGACGACGGTGTCACCGTGCGCCTTGTCTTCGTAGACACCACGCCGATGATTGACAAGTACCGCAAGGACTCCGAGAAATACCCCGACGCCTGCAAGCAGGACATTGAGAAGCAGCTGGCATGGGTTGACTCCGTGCTCACCGCCGCTACCGAGGACTGGGTAATAGTAGTAGGCCACCACCCCATCTACGCCCAGACGAGCAAGAGCGACACCGAGCGCGCCGACATGCAGAAGACGCTCAACCCCGTGCTCTTGAAGCACAAGAACGTGGCCATGTACGTGTGCGGCCACATACACAACTTCCAGCACATACGCAAGCCGGGCTGCACGATAGACTACGTGGTGAACACCAGCGGCTCGCTCAGCCGCCCGAAGGTGGAGAAAATCGACGGAACGCAGTTCTGCTCGGGCATTCCGGGCTTCTCCATGGTATGCGCCGACAAGCAAGAGCTTGACCTGCACCTCATCGACAAGGACGGCAAGGTGGTCTACACCGTGAGCCACAAGAAGTAAACAGCCCGACAAGGGGCACCCGGCTTGTCAGGCTTATCAGGTTCATAAGCCTGACAAGCACAATGAGCCTAAATATGAAAGGCGGCTTTTCACAAGATGAAAGGCCGCCTTTGGCGTTCCCGTTTGCCGTCTTTCGCATTGTAAAAGACGGCCTTTCGCAACACATTGGCGACCAACGCGTTACGCGGCAAGATTTTCACCGCATTCAAAACAAAATGCTATGAAAATTTGCTTTGTGCCGGCAAAAGCCTTATTTTTGCGTTAAAAACACAGCCATGGCAAAACAACTCATCACAATCCTGGCCCTCGCCTGCATGCTGGCAGCGCCGGCCTGCGCCCAGACCGGCGCGAAGAAGACCAAGACCGAGCTGTCGATGGAGAGGCAGGGAATGGTCGACATTCACACCAGGGACAAGTCGATACCCGTAAGCCTGATGTACTCGAGGGCCGACAACTTCACAGGCACGGTGCTCTACACCGACCTCACCCGCGCCTACCTGCACCCCAAGGCCGCCGCCGCGCTGGCAAAGGCGCAGCGAAGGCTGAAGCAGCTGCGCCCCGACCTGAGCCTTAAGGTCTACGACGCGGCGCGGCCCATGAGCATACAGCAGCGCATGTGGGACAAGGTGAAGAACACCAATAAATACTTTTACGTGAGCAACCCCGCGCGCGGAGGCGGCCTGCACAACTACGGCATGGCCGTGGACATAACGCTATGCGACGCCCGCGGCGACACGCTCGACATGGGCACGAAGATAGACTACATGGGAGCCGCGGCCCACATAGACCGCGAGGAGGCGCTCGTAAAGAGCGGACGCATCAGCCGCCAGGCGCATAAGAACCGCCAGCTGCTGCGCCAGGTGATGCGCTACGCCGGCTTCCGCCCCCTGAGGACGGAGTGGTGGCACTTCAACCTGATATCAAGGGCAACGGCAAGGAAATACTATAAAGTCATCAAATAACAAGGGAATAATGGGAGAACTGAGAATTCTGGGAGAACTGTGAGGCGTGGGAGAGCTGCCTTGTTTGCAGTTCTCCCACACCTCACAGCCCTCCCAGTCATCCCATTAAATATTAAAAACAACAATACCATGACAACATTCAACAAGGACTTCATGCCCCAGCAGGGCGACTACCACAAGCTGCTGGTGTACCGCAAGGCCGAATGTATCTACGACATAACATACCACTTCGCCCACAAATACCTTGAAAAGGGCGACCGCACGGTAGACCAGATGGTGCAGGCGGCGCGCAGCGGCAAGCAGAACATTGCCGAAGGCAGCCAGGCGGCGACAGCTTCGCGCGAGACGGAAATCAAGCTGTACAACGTGGCTAAGGCCAGCCTGCAAGAGCTGCTGGCCGACTATGAGGACTATTTGAGAGTGAGGGACATGGAGCTTTGGCCCAAGGACTCGCCCAAGGCCGTGCAAACCAGGCAGGTATGCCGCGCCCACGCCGACTCTGCTTACTACCGCGAACGCGTAAAGACACGCTCTGCCGAGACCACGGCCAACATCGCCATAATACTGATTCACCAGACAGACTACCTCATGGTGCGCCTGATAGAAGCCGCCAAGCAACGCTTCCTGACACAAGGCGGCATAAGAGAGGAGATGACAAGGGCGCGACTGAAATACCGCAACGGCCTGAAATGACAAGGGAACAGGACAACCTGGGAGGACCGGGAGAACTGAGAGAACTGTGAATGAGGCTGAATACCCAGTCCTCCCAACCATCCCAGTCCTCCCAGTTCTCCCAGGCCTCCCATAAAAAAGAGAAAAATGACAACCCAGGAATTCATCAACCAGAACCTCGACGCCGACATACGACGGCTCGCCCTGGCACACGCCGGCCGCAAGGACATCGACCTGCCCTACGCCCTCGACCAGATAGCGGGCCGCCAGACGGCGCGCACGAAGCTGCCGCGATGGGCCGCAACCGAGGGCATAATATATCCGCCGCACATCTCGATGGAGCAATGCTCGTCGCAGCAGACGGCCATGTACAAGGCCGCAGTGGCACGCCGCCTCATCACAGAACTCACAGTCCTCCCGGTTCTCCCGGCCAACCCGTCAACCATCGTCGACCTCACGGGCGGCTTCGGCGTGGACTTCTCTTACCTGGCACCGCTCTTCGGCAAGGCCGTCTACATAGAGCGGCAGAGCCGTTTGTGCGACATCTCGCGGCACAACATGGCCGCGCTGGGCATCAGCCAGGCCGAGGTGGTTTGCGGCGACTGTGGGCAAATTATGAAAGAAATAAGCCATGCCACGCTCGTCTACGCCGACCCGGCACGCCGCTCACAGTCGGGCGGACGCACGTTCGCCATCGCCGACTGCACGCCCGACGTGCTCTCGATGCGCGACATGTTGCTCGAGAAGGCCGACTACGTGATGATAAAGCTATCGCCCATGCTCGACTGGCGCAAGGCCGCGGCCGACATGGGGCCGCACGTGGGCGAGGTTCACATAGTGTCGGCGGGCAACGAGTGCAAGGAGCTGCTGCTGGTGCTCTCGCGGAAATACACTAAAATAGAGCGCATCTGCTGCGTGAACGACGGCCAGGAGTTCACGTTCACGCCCGAAGAGCTGTCCCGGTGCTCACAGTTCTACCACAACTCCCAGCCCTCACAGCCCTTCCAAGCAGCCACGCCGGCCTTCCTCTACGAGCCGAACGCCTCGCTGATGAAGGCCGGATGCTTCGCCCTCCTGGAACAACGCTACGCCGCACGGCAGATAAGCCGCGACAGCCACCTGTTCTCGTCGCCCGTGGAGATACCGCGGTTTCCCGGCCGGGGCTTCGCCATACGCGCCGTGACGACGATGAACAAGCGCGGGCTGAAGGCCGCGCTCGGGGGCATCAGCCAGGCGAACGTGAGCGTGAGGAACTTCCCCCTGACGGCCGAAGCGCTCAAAAAGAAGCTGAAGCTGCGCGACGGCGGCGACACTTACATCTTCGGCACGACCACTGAAGACGGGCGGCACGTGCTCCTGATATGCGAGAAAAACGACAAGACAAAAACCATAAGGCAATGAAAAAACTTATCACATCAATCGCGCTGGCGCTCTGCACGATGGCGGCCGGCGCACAAGGACCGCAGGCCAGGACGGCGTGCGGCATGCTTGAAGGCACTTACGAGGCAGGCATCAAGGTGTTCAGGGGCGTGCCCTTCGCCCAGCCCCCTGTGGGGGAGCTGCGCTGGAAGGCGCCGCGGCCGGTGGAGCCGTGGACGGGCGTGAGGCAGGCAAAGCAGTTCGGCCCCAACCCGATGCAGCTGCCCATATACGGAGACATGGGCTTCGGCACCGACGAAATGAGCGAGGACTGCCTCTACCTGAACATATGGACGCCGGCGAAGACCATGGACGAGCGCCTGCCCGTGCTGATCTACTTCAACGGCGGAGGGCTGGCGGCAGGCTCGGGCAGCGAGCCACGCTACGCGGGAGCGTCCATGGCCAGGGGCGGAATAGTGTCGGTGACGGCCAACTACCGCGAGGGAGTGTTCGGCTTCATGGCTCACCCGGAGCTGTCAAAGGAGACCGCCTACAAAGGCTCGGGCAACTACGGATTCATGGACCAGGCAGCGGCCATACGCTGGGTGAGGGACAACATAGCGGCCTTCGGCGGCGACCCGGAGCGAATAACGATAGCGGGCGAGTCGGCAGGGTCGGCATCGGTGAGCGCGCTGATGGCCTCGCCGACGAGCAAGGGGCTGTTCGCCCAGGCCATAGGGTCGAGCGCGTCTGTCATGGGATATGACCGCCTGGCAACGCTCGAGGAGGCCGAGAAGGCAGGCATGGAGACGATGAAGCGCACGGGATGCCGCTCGCTGCAGGAGATGAGGGCAATGCCGGCCGACGAGCTGATGAGGAAAGCAGGCAATACGGGCATGCAGAAGATGTACAACATAGACAACCACTTCTTCACGGAGCAGCCCGTGGAGACGTTCATGAACGGCCGCCAGGCAAGAGTGCCGCTGCTCGTGGGATGGAACTCGGCGGAGATGCCGATACAGTTCTTCACCGGAGACAGGCCGCTGACCACGGCCACCGTAAGGGAAGTGATAAGCGGACGCTTCGGCAAGGACACCGACAGGGTGATGAAGGCATACGGACTCATGACCGACGAGGACGTGGCCGGAATGCCGGGAGCACGGCTGGCGGGAGACATGTTCGTGGCGTTCGCCACGTGGAAGTGGTGCGACATGCACACCGCCACGGGCGGACAGCCCGTGTACCGATACCTGTTCTGCCATCCGCGCCCGGCCATGCGCATGGCCGGCAAGACGGCGGGACTGGCCGGCGGAGTGAAAGACAAGACCGGGGAGGACAAGGACGAGACGAAAGCCACAGGCGCGGTGCACTCGGCCGACATAGAATATGCGATGGGAACGCTGCCCACCAACCGCGTGTATGACTGGCAACCGGAGGACTTCACCGTGTCGGCCGTGTTCCAGGGCTACTACCTCAACTTCGTGAAGACGGGCGACCCCAACGGACTGGGACTGCCCCAGTGGCAACCGGTGAACGGCAAGGACACGCCGCCAGTGATGCAGATAGGCATCGACACGTATGAGAAGACCGACCCTCAACTGGAAAACACATACTGCACGGTGGACGAAGTGGTGTGGGGAAAGTGAAAAAAGCAAAGCCCCTTCAGGAAAGGTGAAAGGGTGAAAAAGTGAAAAGGTGAAAAAGGCGTGCGGCAAAGCGTTTTGCAAAAAGCCGTAAATCACCTCCCCGTTTGCCGTCTTTTACAAGCCAAAAGGCCGTCTTTCATTGCGCGAAAGACGGCCTTTTATTTTCACCTTTTCACTTTTTCACCTTTTTACCTTTCCCGAAATTGTTTCACCTTTTCACTTTTTCACCCTTTCACCTTTCCTTTCAGTTCCTTCCTGAAGCGCAGGAAATACAGCAGTCCGGCCAGCGACAGGCACACGGGGAAGGCCGACCAGATGCCCACGAGGCCGTAGCCCATGTGGATGCCGAGCAGCCAGCCCAAGGGCAGCGACACCACGAAGTAGGAGAAGAAGGCTATCCACACCATGGGGCGGACGCACTCTATGCCGCGCAGCGCGTTGGCGAAGGTGTACTGAAGGCCGTCGCCGAACTGGTAGGCTATGAGCGGAAACACCGTGACCGACACCAGCGAGCACACCTCGGCACTGTCGGTGAACCACCAGCTCAACTCCCCGCGCAGCAGAAATATGGGCACAGACAGCGTGAAAGCTATCGCAAGGACTACATGAAGGCCGCTCGCCGCCGTGCGCCTGACGGCCTCGTAATCGCCCTGTCCGGCGAAATAACTGGCACGCACGGCCACGGCCGCGGCCATGCCGCTGTTGATCATGTAAAGCACGGACGACACGGTGAGCATCACCTGGTGGGCGGCAAGGGCCGTGGTGCCGAGCCATCCCACGAAGATGGCCGACAGCGAGAAGGCCGCGCTCTCCATGCCCAGCTGCAGGGCTACGGGCAGGCCCAGAGCGGACAGCCGCCTGACGTCGGCGCGGCTCACGCTGCCCGAGGCGAACCCGGCGCGGTAGTCGCGGTAACGCCTGTGACGGAAGAACACCACGGCGCACGCCGCGGCCATCACCACACGCGACAGGGCAGTGGACACGCCGGCACCGAAAAGGCCCAGCTCGGGCGCGCCCAGCTCGCCGTAGATGAGAACCCAGTTGCCGAAAATGTTGAGAAGGTTGCCGCCGATGATGACGTACATCGGCGTCTTGGTGTCGGTAACGCCGTCGAAAAACTGCTTGAACGTGTTGAAACAGCACAGGAAGGGCAGCGACGCGATGTTCACCCACAGGTAGGGACGCATCAGCGGCAGCAGCTCCTCGGGCTGGCCGAAGTGGTGGATGTTCACGCAGAACACCGACAGCACAGCCACGAGCGCCACCGAGAGGCTTGTGTTGGCCGCCAGGCCGTTCTTCACCGCCGCGCCGATGGACGCCCTCTCGCCGCGCCCGAAGAGGCTGCCCACAACGGGCGTGAGGCTGTACGAGAAGCCCGTGGCGAACAGCACCACGAGCATGAACATGGTGTTGACGAAACTGGCCGCGGCCAGCTCACGCATGGAGTGGTGGCCCACCATGAGCGTGTCGGCGAAACCGAGCACGACGTTGCCTATCTGCCCCACCACAATGGGCACTCCGAGGCGCACCAGCGCGCCGTATCTTTCAGTCAGTTTTGTCGCGTTAAAAGCCATAATGGGCGCAAAGATAATAAAAAAAGTGAGAAGGTGAGAGGGTGAGAAGGTGAGAAATAAAGGTGAGAAGGCAGGAAGGTGAGAAGGAGAGAAACAAAAAAGCCCCGCCGTTGTTGCCAACGGCAGGGTCTTCCACATTCCCATTTATTTAAGCCTTAATGGTGTTTTGGGTTAAGTCTAAAGGTGTTTTGGACGGTTAAGTTTTTACGGTTTTACAACCTTAACTTAACCCGAAGGCTCTCACCTTCTCACCCTCTCACCTTCTCACCTTTATTTAACCTCTATCTGCTTCAGCTCCTTGTCTTCCTTCTTCTGGGTCTTTGGCAGGGTTACGGTCAACACTCCGTTGTCCACCTTAGCCCCGATGCCGTCCTTGTCAACATCGTCAGGCAAGAGCAGCGTCTGCTCGAACTTAGAGTAAGAGAACTCGCGGCGCAGGTAGTGGCTCTTCTTGTCCTCGTCCTTCTTCTCGGCCTTGCTCTCCATGTGGATGTGCAGGTTGCCGTCGCGGTCGATGTTCACGTTGAAGTCATCCTTCTTAAGGCCCGGAGCCGCAAGCTCCACGGTGTACTCAGTGTCGCTCTCCTTTACGTTGATTGCGGGCGCCGTGGCGTTGGCGCGAGTCATGAAGTCATTGTCGAAAAAGTCGTTGAAGATGCTCGGCATCCAAGCGCTTCTTCCAAAAACTGGTAATGTAGCCATAATCAAATCCTCCTTGCATTTATGTTTAACCTTTTTCATCCGGCGGCTCGGCCCTGCGGGCGTCGCCTCCTTCGATTGCCTCCCGCTTTCGTTCAAGGCTTTCACCCATCAGGATGCAACATCCGTGCCACTTACAGATTTTGACATACAGACACATCGTGCTGACAAATCGTCATGAAAGATTAAATATTTTAATCATATTAGCACTTGTTTAACGACAGATTGTCAACAGAAAGACCGCAGCCGCGCCCCACCCCACTCCACAGACCTCAGCCAAGAGCGCAAAAAAAAGCGGCGCGCATCACTGCGCACCGCCCTTAACAATTATGATATTTTGGAAAAATAAAATGATAGATCTTAGTCGTCAAGCTTCGCCTTGATGAACTCGCGGTTCAGTCGGGCGATGTTGGCTATTGACTCGTTCTTGGGGCACTCGGCCTCGCAGGCACGTGTGTTGGTGCAGTTGCCGAAGCCAAGCTCCTCCATCTTCATCACCATGGCCTTGGCGCGCTTTGCGGCCTCGGGGCGTCCCTGTGGCAGCAGGGCCAGCTGGCTCACCTTGGAGCTGACGAAGAGCATGGCGGAGCCGTTCTTGCAGGCTGCCACGCAGGCGCCGCAGCCTATGCAGGTGGCGCAGTCCATGGCCTCGTCGGCGGCCTCCTTGGGTATGAGGATGGCGTTGGCGTCCTGCGGCTGGCCGGTGCGCACGGTGACGTAGCCGCCGGCCTGCATTATCTTGTCGAAGGCGGCGCGGTCCACCATGCAGTCCTTGATGACGGGGAACGCGGCCGAGCGCCACGGCTCTACGGTGATGACGTCGCCGTCGTGGAACTTGCGCATGTAGAGCTGGCAGGTGGTAGCTCCGGTGGCAGGGCCGTGGGGATGGCCGTTGATGTAGAGCGAGCACATGCCGCAGATGCCCTCGCGGCAGTCATGGTCGAAGACGAACGGCTCCTTGCCCTCCTCGATGAGCTGCTCGTTGAGTATGTCGAGCATTTCGAGGAAGGAGGTGTCGTCGGGTATGTCCTTCATCTCGAACGTGTCAAAATGACCTTTTGCCTTAGGCCCGTTCTGACGCCAGACCTTAAGCGTGAAACTTATATTTGTCTCCATTTGTTCTTTGATTTAATAACCGATTGACAGTCAATTAGTTCTTATAATTTCTGGTCTGGACTTTTATAGCCTCGTAATGCAACGGCTCCTTGATGAGCTCTGGCGCTTTCTCGTCGCTTCCCTGGTACTCCCAGCAGCCTACGTAGAAGTAGTTCTCGTCGTCGCGCTTGGCCTCGCCCTCCTCGGTCTGGTACTCCTCGCGGAAGTGGCCGCCGCACGACTCGTTGCGCGACAGGGCGTCATAGGCTATCAGCTCGCCCATGGTGATGAAGTCGCGCAGGTGGATCGCCTTGTCAAGCTCGGTGTTAAGGCCTTCCTTGGAACCGGGGATGAAGAGGTTGGTCTCGAACTCCTTGCGTATTTTCTTTATCAGCTCGAGTCCTTCCTTCAGGCCTTCGGCCGTGCGGCCCATGCCCACGTGCTCCCACATGATGTGGCCCAGCTCCTTGTGGATTGAGTCGACAGAGCGCTTGCCCTGTATGCCCATGAGGCGGTCGATCTCCTTCTGTACGCCCTTCTCGGCCTCCTCGAACTCGGGCAGGTCTGTCGAGATGCGCGGCCAGATTGACTGGTCGGCCAGGTAGTTCTGGATTGTGTAAGGCAGCACGAAGTATCCGTCGGCCAGTCCCTGCATGAGGGCTGACGCTCCGAGGCGGTTGGCTCCGTGGTCGGAGAAGTTGCACTCGCCGATAGCGAAGAGTCCTTCGATGCTGGTCATCAGCTCGTAGTCGACCCAGATGCCGCCCATCGTGTAGTGTATGGCGGGATAGATCATCATCGGGTTGTAGTATTTCACGCCGTTGATTTCGTTGGCCAGCTCGCCCGGATTGACGTCGGTTATTTCCTCGTACATGTCGAAGAGGTTGCCGTAACGCTGCAACACGACGTCAAGGCCTAGTCGCTCGATGCTCTCAGAGAAGTCGAGGAACACGGCCAGACCGGTGTTGTTCACGCCGTAGCCCTTGTCGCAACGCTCCTTGGCGGCGCGGCTGGCCACGTCGCGGGGCACGAGGTTACCGAAGGCCGGGTAGCGGCGCTCCAGGTAGTAGTCGCGGTCTTCCTCGGGAATGTCGCTGCCCTTCTTCTCTCCGCGCTGCAGTGCCTTGGCGTCCTCAAGCTTCTTGGGCACCCAGATGCGGCCGTCGTTGCGCAGAGACTCGGACATAAGCGTCAGCTTGGACTGGTTGGTGCCGTGCACGGGGATGCAGGTCGGGTGGATCTGGACGTAAGACGGGTTGGCGAAGTAAGCTCCCTTGCGGTAGCATGCCATTGCGGCTGTGCAGTTGCAGCCCATGGCGTTGGTCGAGAGGAAGTATGTGTTGCCGTATCCGCCGGTAGCTATGACGACGGCGTTGGCCGAGAAACGCTCGAGCTTGCCTGTCACGAGGTTCTTGGCGATGATGCCGCGGGCGCGGCCGTCAACTATGACAACGTCTTCCATCTCGTAGCGTGTGTAGAGCTTTACGCGGCCGGTGTGAACCTGGCGGCTCAACGCCGAGTACGCGCCGAGCAGGAGCTGCTGGCCGGTCTGTCCCTTTGCGTAGAACGTGCGAGACACCTGGGCGCCGCCGAACGAGCGGTTGGCGAGCATGCCGCCGTACTCGCGGGCGAACGGAACACCCTGTGCCACGCACTGGTCGATGATGTTGTTTGACACTTCGGCCAATCGGTAGACGTTGGCCTCACGTGCGCGGTAGTCGCCGCCCTTCACCGTGTCGTAGAACAGGCGGTATACGGAGTCGCCGTCGTTCTGGTAGTTCTTGGCGGCGTTGATGCCTCCCTGCGCGGCTATGGAGTGCGCGCGGCGGGGAGAGTCTTGTATGCAGAAGTTGAGGACGTTGAAACCCATCTCGCCGAGCGACGCTGCGGCGGAGGCTCCGGCCAGTCCGGTGCCTACGACGATGACGTCCAACTTCAGTTTGTTCTTGGGGTTGACGAGGCGCTGGTGAGCCTTGTAGTTGGTCCATTTCTCAGCTATCGGTCCCTCTGGTATCTTGGAATTGATTTGCTTTGCCATAACAATTATGAATTATGCATTATTAATTATGAAATTGAATTACCACATGCTCGGAGCCAGCCCGAAAGCGAATGCCAGAACCACAACGAGGAAGCCGAGCATGAGCAGCGTAGAGTAGACGATGCCTATGACCTTCCAGCGGTTGAACCATACCTTGCCGTTCCATCCGAAAGTGTGCATGGCGCTCCAGAAACCGTGGGAGAGGTGGAACCAGATGGCCGCGAGCCACACGATGTAGAGCAGCACGTAGACGGGATTCGAGAACGTGTCGATGATGTAGGCGAAGCCGTCTGACGGCAGATGGGGCACGGCGATGCCCGTAGCTCGGCGAACATCATGTTGTACCAGAAGTTGAACAGGTGCAGCAGCAGGCCCAGGAGCACGATGATGCCCAGCACGAGCATGTTCTGCGAAGCCCACTCGACCTTGGCCGGGCGGGCCGTCACGGCGTAGCGCTCGGTGCCGCGGGCCTGGCGGTTCTGCATCGTCAGCAGGAAAGCGTAGACGATGTGGATCACTGCCAGGGCCGCCAGGGCGAGCGTGGCCACGAGGGCGTACCAGTTAGCCCCGAGGAACTCACACACTGCGTTGTAAGCTTCGCCCGAGAAAAGTGCAACTACGTTCATTGACATGTGGAATGTCAAGAACAGGATTAGCGCGACGCCTGTGACAGACATCACTACTTTCCTTCCGATTGGTGAATTACATAACCACATAAATGATTGATTTTTTAAAGTATTAAATTGATTTAACGATAATGTCTACCAACGCAGGAACGGCTCGCGCGTAGCGAACAGCTCGTGCCGCCCTACCTTATAATAGGTATTGTGGCATCGTTTTGAGATGCAAATATACTCCATTTTGGTGATAAATCAAACTATTTGACAAAAAAATTCGATTTTAATTCTTACTTTTGCGGCGTAAAGGTTATAAGGTTATGCGGTCATGCGGTTGTAAGGTGATACGGACACTCTGATTATAAGACCGTAAAACCCGTAGGCCGCAAAGCCGCAAGCCCATGGGACGGGCCGCCCGATAACCGTAAAAGAACAACAAGCCCACAACCGTAAAACCGTAAAACAACATGCTTTTGAAATACGACGTCATCGTTATCGGAGGCGGACACGCCGGATGCGAGGCGGCAGCGGCCGCCGCCGGCATGGGCGCGCGCACCTGCCTCGTCACCATGGACATGAACAAGATAGCCCAGATGAGCTGCAACCCGGCCGTGGGCGGAATAGCCAAAGGCCAGATAGTGCGCGAGATTGACGCCCTGGGCGGACAGATGGGACTGGTCACCGACAAGACGGCCATACAGTTCCGCATGCTCAACCGGTCGAAGGGACCGGCCGTGTGGAGCCCCCGCGCGCAGTGCGACCGCGGCAAGTTCATCTGGCAGTGGCGCACCGTGCTCGACCACACCGACAACCTCGACATCTGGCAAGACCAGGCCGAGGAGCTGCTCGTGGAGCAAGGCGAGGCCGTCGGCGTGAGCACCGTGTGGGGCGTGGAGCTGAGAGCCAAGAGCGTGGTGATAACCGCAGGCACCTTCCTCAACGGACTGCTGCACATTGGCCGGCGCCAACTGCCCGGAGGACGCATAGCCGAGCCGGCCGTCACGCGGCTCACAGAGAGCATCACGCGCCACGGCATCACCGCAGGACGCATGAAGACCGGCACGCCCGTAAGAATAGACAGGCGGAGCGTACACTTCGAGGACATGGAGGTGCAGGAGGGCGAGCACGACTTCCACGGCTTCAGCTTCATGCCGACAGGACGGCCATTAAAACAGCTCACCTGCTGGACTTGCTACACCAACCCCGACGTGCACGCCACGCTCATGGCCGGACTGGCCGACTCGCCCCTGTACAACGGACAGATACAGAGCATCGGCCCGCGCTACTGCCCGTCAATCGAGACCAAGCTTGTCACCTTCCCCGACAAGCAGCAGCACCCACTCTTCCTCGAACCTGAAGGCGAAGACACCAACGAGATGTACCTCAACGGCTTCTCGTCCAGCATGCCGATGGAAGTGCAGATAAACGCGCTGAGGAAGATTCCCGCCCTGCGCGACGCCCGCGTCTACCGCCCGGGCTACGCCATAGAGTACGACTTCTTCGACCCGACGCAGCTGCGCCACTCGCTCGAATCAAAAAGATACTGCCCGGCCTCTTCCTCGCCGGACAGGTGAACGGCACCACCGGATACGAGGAGGCCGCCGGGCAGGGACTCGTGGCCGGAATAAACGCCGCGCTGCGCTGCACTGGCGGAGAGCCCTTCGTGATGCGCCGCGACGAGTCTTACATAGGCGTGCTAATCGACGACCTCGTGACCAAAGGCGTTGACGAGCCTTACCGCATGTTCACCAGCAGGGCCGAATACCGCATACTCCTAAGGCAGGACGACGCCGACGCGCGCCTCACCGAGCGTGCCTACTCATTAGGCCTTGCCACGCGCGGCCGCTACGACTGGTGGATGGAGAAAAAGCTGGCGACTGAGCATCTTGTCGATTTTTGCGCCAAGACACCGGTGAAACCGCGCGACATAAACTCCGCGCTCGAAGCTCTTGGCACCACCCCCATGCGCGAAGGATGCAAGATAGCCGACCTCGTGGCGCGGCCGCAGCTCACAATGCAGAACCTCTCCGAAATACTGCCAAGCCTGAAACAGGCGTTGGAATCGCTGCCAAACCGCAAGGAGGAGATAACCGAAGCCGCCGAGATAAAAATGAAATACAAGGGATACATAGAGCGCGAACGGCTCGTGGCCGACAAGATGCACCGCCTTGAAAACATAAAGATACGCGGACACTTCCGCTACTCAGAGATGCAGCAGCTCTCAACCGAAGCGCGGCAAAAGCTCGAAAAAATAGACCCCGAGACCCTGGCCCAGGCAAGCCGCATACCGGGCGTGTCGCCGAGCGACATCAACATCATGCTGGTGCTCATGAAACGGTAAGAGACAAAATGTTTCACGTGAAACAAATTGAGGATTTTTCATCAAATAAAAACGTTGGAACCGACTGAAACATAGCGACATACGGGAAACGTCCACAACTTTGCTTGAATGTTAAAATCGTCAGGTTTCACGATAAAAAGGAGCTGACCAGAACCAGTCTCCCCACCCCACTGCCAACGGCCAACGTACGCCCTCGCAACAGGCTGAAAACAGCCTCATTACAAAAGGCCACAAAACGCCCCGTGAAAGGCCGCCTTTCATCAGATAAAAGACGGTCAATCACACGGTAAAAGGCCGCATATTGAAAAAAGGCAAAAAGCGACAGGCAAAAGCACAAGACACTGCCGGCAAACAAAAGCCGTTCCGTTAAGCCTTGAGAGCCTGCCGCCTTATCCGGCGCATTGCCCATATAAGACCTATCGGATTTATTGGACCCACCCGGCCCATGTGGCCCATCTGGCCCATAAGGCTTATAAGGTTTATTTGACTCATCGAATTATCAACAAATAAATAACTAAAAAAATGAACAACAAGACACTTCTGGACAATCTGAGGTGCATCCCCGATTTTCCGAAAAAAGGCATCAACTTCAGAGATGTCACGACACTGTTTGACAACCCTGAATGCCTGCAGATAATGCAGGACGAACTGTACGAGCTGTACAAGGACAAGGGCATCACGAAGATAGTCGGCATCGAGAGCCGCGGCTTCATCATGTCGTCGGCGCTTGCCGTAAGGCTCCATGCCGGCGTGGTGCTTTGCCGCAAGCCGGGCAGCTGCCCTGCGACACCATCCAGGAAACGTACAACAAGGAGTATGGCACGGACACCATCGAGATACACAAGGACGCCATAAAGCCCGACGACGTAGTCCTGCTGCACGACGACCTGTTGGCAACCGGCGGCACCATGCGCGCCGCCTACGACCTGGTGAAGAAGTTCAACCCGAAGAAGATATACGTGAACTTCATCATAGAGCTTACCCGCGAGGGACTGCACGGCCGCGACGCTTTCGGCGACGAGACTGAAGTAACAACGCTGCTGAAAGTTTAATCTAATTAAGAGTTAAGAATTAAGAGTTAAGGGAATTTGCCTTGAGGCTATAAAGCAGGTTTGGCAAGCATGACGCCAACCAATAAAGCATGTTTTCTTAACTCTTAATTCTTAACTCTTAATTCTTAACTCTTAACTCTTAATCGCCCTACGGGGTTAAGTTTCACGTGAAACATTTTTCATGAAAACCCCTTTGTACAAAGCACTTACGCGCTATGACTAAAGAAGAAAACGAGAAGCGGCTGGCCCGTCTGAAAGCCATCGTGAGCAACTTGCCCGCCAAGCCCGGCAGCTATCAGTACTATGACGAGAGCGGCACGATAATATACGTAGGCAAGGCGAAGAACCTTAAGGCGCGCGTGTCGTCTTACTTCCACAAAGAGGTGGACCGTTTCAAGACACGCGTCTTGGTGAGCAAGATTCACGACATCACCTACACCGTGGTCAACACGGAGGAAGACGCGCTGCTATTGGAGAACAGCCTGATAAAGAAATATCAGCCAAAGTACAACATCCTGCTCAAGGACGGCAAGACGTATCCCTCAATCTGCGTCACCAACGAGTACTTTCCGCGCATCTTCAGCACGCGCAACATCAACCGCAAATGGGGCACTTACTACGGTCCTTACAGCCATATCGCCTCGATGCACGCCATCCTGGAGCTGATAAAGAAGCTCTACCGGCCGCGCACATGCCGCCAAGTCATCACACGCGAGGGCGTGGAACAGGGCCGGTACAAGCCCTGCCTGGAGTGGCACATACACAACTGCGGCGCGCCGTGCATAGCCAAGCAGACGTATGAAGACTACCAGGAGTGCATCGCCCAGGCGCGCGAGATACTGAAAGGGAACACGCGCGAGCTGCAGCGCACGCTCTACCGACGCATGCAGGAGCTGGCCGCGGAAATGCGCTTCGAGGAGGCCGAGGCCGTGAAGCAGCGTTACTTGCTGCTCGACAGTTTCTGCGCAAAGAGCGAAGTGGTGAGCCATTCAATCACAAACGTTGACGTGTTCAGCGTGACTGACGACGAGCGCACGGCCTACGTGAACTATCTGCACGTGACGAGCGGCTCCATCAACCAGGCGCAGACGTTCGAGATGAAAAAGAAACTGGGCGAGACTCCTGACGAGATACTGCAAATAGCCATCCTTCAGATACGCGAGAGGATGGGCAGCCGGTCGCGCGAAATCATAGTGCCGTCGCCTGTCGACATGACGCTCGATGGCGTGACGTTCACCGTGCCGCAGCGGGGCGACAAGCGCACGCTGCTGGAACTCTCAGAGATGAACGGCAAGCAGTACCGCTTCGACCGCATGAAACAGGCCGAAAAGCTGAACCCCGAGCAGAAATCGGTGCGCCTGATGAAGGAGATACAGGCCGCGCTGAAGCTGCCGAAGATGCCTTACCAGATAGAGATGTTCGACAACTCTAACATCCAAGGCACCGACGCCGTGGCGGCCTGCGTGGTGTTCAAGAAGATGAAACCAAGCAAGAACGACTACCGCAAGTACATAATAAAGACAGTGACTGGCCCCGACGACTACGCCTCTATGCAAGAGGTGGTGCGCCGCCGCTACTCGCGCATGGTGGACGAAGGCCTGCCCCTGCCCGACCTTATCATAACCGACGGCGGACAAGGGCAGATGAGCGTGGTGCGCAGCGTTGTAGAAGGCGAGCTTCACTTGGACATTCCCATCGCCGGACTTGCCAAGGACGACCGCCACCGCACCAACGAACTGCTGTACGGCGTGCCGCCCGTGGTGGTGGGAATGAAGACCGACAGCGAGCTGTTCCGCCTCCTCACGCGTATGCAAGACGAGGTGCACCGCTTCGCCATTACCTTCCATCGCGACAAGCGTTCGAAGCATGCGCTGCACTCCGAGCTTGACGACATCCGCGGCATAGGCCCCAAGACACGTGACGCTTTATTAAAAGCCTTCAAGTCGGTGAAGCGCATCAAAGAGGCTGACATTCAGCAACTTACGGACATTATAGGTTCGTCAAAAGCCGAAATCATATTCAATCACTTCAATAAAAAAGCAACAATCTAATGTGTTAAAGGCATTAAATACTTGCTCATAAATGAAATAAACACTACTTTTATAACAAAAACAAGATGAAGACAGTAATCCAGCGCGTCAGCCGCGCGTCAGTAACGATAGGCGGAGAGGTGAAATCCGCAATAGGAAAAGGCTACATGATACTGCTCGGAGTGGCCGATGGCGACACCGAGGAGGACGTAGATTGGCTCGTGAAAAAAACCGCCGCGCTGCGCGTTTTCGATGACTCTGAGGGCGTGATGAACCTGCCCGTGACGGCCGTTGGCGGCGAGATACTCGTAGTGAGCCAGTTCACGCTGCTGGCATCCTACAAGAAAGGCAACCGCCCCTCTTGGATACACGCCGCCCGCCACGAGGTTTCCATACCGCTGTACAACTCGTTCTGCGAGAAGCTACGCCGCGAGACAGGCCTCAAGGTGCTCACGGGCGAGTTCGGCGCAGACATGAAAGTGGAACTCATCAACGACGGCCCGGTGACGATTTGCATGGACACGAGGCATAAGGAATAATTAAGAGTTAAGAATTAAGAGTTAAGAATTAAGAGTCAAGAAAATTACCACAAAAGGTCTTATTGGCACAACATACCTATTGGGCTAATATGGCCTATCCGGCCTATTAAAAAATACAAGACAATGAATGACGAAATAACCATACGCGAGGCGCAACTCATTGTAGACCAATGGATTAGGCAATACGGCGTGCGCTATTTCAGCGAGTTGACCAACATGGCGTGTCTCACGGAGGAAGTTGGCGAGCTGGCGCGCGTCATCGCCCGAAAGTACGGCGACCAGAGCTTCAAGACGGGCGAACCTACCGACCCTGCAGACGAGATGGCCGACGTGCTGTGGGTGCTGCTCTGCCTGGCCAACCAGACGGGAGTTGACCTCACCGAAGCCCTGAAACGCAACCTTGAAAAGAAGACCCGGCGCGACAAGACAAGGCACATCGCAAATGAAAAACTAAGAATGAACAATGAAAAATGATGGAACGAACAATGAATAATCTATTGATTAACAACTAAAAACAACGACAATATGGCAACGGAAAACGACAAGAAGACCTGCGGATGCGGGCACGAACACAAGCATGAGACGGAGTTCCCGAAGATGAGCAAGTATGAAGAGGCCCTGAGCAAGTATAAAACCGACATCGACGACGCCGAGGTGCGCGACGCCGTGAGGCGGCTGATAGCCGAGAAGGTGCATGAGAACGACACGCCGGAGGTGAAGAAATTCCTCTTCGGCAGCATCGAACTGACATCGCTCAAGACCACCGACAGCGATGAAAGCATCCTCGCCTTCACGGAAAGGGTTAACCAGTTTGACGCCACCTACCCCGACCTGCCCCACGTGGCCACCATCTGCGTGTACCCCTGCTTCGCGCGGACGGTGGCCGAGTCGCTCGAGGTTGACGGCGTAGAGATAGCCTGCGTTTCGGGCAGTTTCCCTTCGTCTCAGGCGCTTATCGAGGTTAAGGTGGCAGAGACGGCCCTCGCCGTGAAAGACGGCGCCACGGAGATAGATATCGTAATGCCCGTGGGCAAGTTCCTCAGCGGCGACTACGAGGGGCTGTGCGACGACATCTCGGAGCTGAAGCAGGCGTGCGGCGACGCGCCGATGAAGGTAATCTTGGAGACGGGTTGTCTCAAGACGGCCAGCAATATCAAGAAGGCGTCAATCCTGGCGATGTACGCCGGCGCCGACTACATCAAGACTTCTACGGGCAAGCTCAAGCCTGCCGCCACGCCGGAGGCGGCCTACGTGATGTGCCAGGCCATCAAGGAATACTATGACGTGACGGGCATACAGATAGGCTTTAAGCCCGCTGGCGGCCTTAACTCGGTCATGGACGCACTTATCTACTACACGATAGTTAAAGAGGTCTTAGGCGAAAAATGGCTGACAAACAAGTGGCTGCGCCTCGGCACCAGCCGACTGGCCAACATGCTGCTCAGCGAGATAGTTGGGGAAGAGACGAAATTCTTTTAAGAAGAATGGGGCTAATGAGCCTAATGAGCCCAATGAGCCTAATACGCCATGGCGCATCAGGCTAATCAGGCTCATTGGGCCAATCCCCTATAAGGCTTATCTAGTCTATCTGGCTCATTGGGCCAATCCCCTATAAGGCTTATCAGGCCTATCAGGCTCATTGGGCCCATCAGGCTTATCGGGCTTATCGGGCTCATTGGGCTCATTGGGCTCATTGGGCTTATTGGGCTATTGGGCTTATTAGGCTAATCCCCCTTAATCTTGATTTGCGGCCTTTCGCCCAGCGAAAGGCCGCAAACGGCAATGCAAAAGGCCGCATTTCATCGAGCGAAATGCGGCCTTTTGCTTTTATCGTTTTACCGTTTGGTCCTTTTGCCTTTAAAGTTTTACTTTTTTACCGTTTTACCTTTTTACCCTTACGTCACTTGCTGCGCTTTATCACGAAATCCAGATAGGCCTTTAGGCTTTCGCGCAGGGCGGCGTCGTTCACCTCCTTGCGGATGAACTCCTGCGCCTCGGCGTGCAGCTCGTCCATGCGGCGTTCGGCGTATTCTATGCCGCCGCACCGCTTGGTGAAGTCCACCAGGGCTGCTATCTCGTCCCTCGTCACGGTGCCTTGCTTCACCTTGCGCGCCAACGCGAGCATGGCCTCGTCGCCCGTGGAGCGCAGGGCGTAGATCACGGGGAGGGTCAGCTTGCCCTCGGCCATGTCGTTGCCGGTGGGCTTTCCAATCTCTGGCGAGTCGTAATAGTCGAATATGTCGTCGCGAATCTGGAAGATAATGCCCAGCGTCTGGCCGAAGCGCTTGGCCTGGCCCACCCTGTCTTCGGGCATGCCGGCCGATATGGCGCCTATCGCGCAGCACGCCTCGAAGAGGGCGGCGGTCTTGCGGCTTATTATCTTATAGTATGTGTCTTCGGATATCTCGTCGTCGCCGATGCTGGTGAGCTGCAGAATCTCGCCGTCAGAGAGGGTTCGTCCAAGCTCCGCCAGATACCTGACTATAACTCGTTGTGCGTTATCGACACGTGCAGCAGCGCCGTAGAGAGGATATAGTCGCCCACGAGCACCGCCACCTTGTTGTCATACAGGGCGTTGACCGACGCCTGCCCGCGGCGCTCGCGGCTCTCGTCCACCACGTCGTCATGCACGAGCGAGGCCGTATGCAGCAGCTCCAGACCCACCGCGGCGTGCAGCGTGGCGTCGTTCACGGCGCCGTAGTTCCTGGCCATCAGCATTATCAGCATAGGCCGCATGCGCTTGCCCGCGCGGTTGCGGATACGTGCGAAGATTTCCTCCTGAGCTTGTCCTCATGGGTTAGCGACGAGTTGAACAGGGATACAAACTGGTTCAAGCTCGCGCTCTATCGGTCGTTTGATGATGGATAAATAGTCAGTCATGCTACGAAATTTGATACAAAAGTAGTGAATTTATCCGATTAATGACAAAAAATTAGTAACTTTACACGTAAAAAACAAGCAAAAACATGGATAAACTTTTCCTTTTGGACGCTTACGCCCTGATATACAGGGCGTATTACGCATTCATAAAGAACCCGAGAATAAACTCCAAGGGCATGAACACGTCGGCAGTGCTGGGCTTCTGCAACACCCTGCACGAGGTGCTCTCGAAGGAGAAGCCGACATACCTCGGCGTGGCTTTCGACCCCCACGGCCCCACCTTCCGCAGCGAGGCCTACGACCAATACAAGGCCCAGCGGGAGGAGACGCCAGAGGACATACGCCGCTCAGTGCCAATAATAAAAGAGGTGCTGGCGGCCATGCGCATACCCGTCCTGGAGGCGGAGGGCTTCGAGGCCGACGACGTAATCGGCACCCTGGCCACAAAAGCGGGCAAAGCGGGGGTGAAGACGTACATGCTCACGCCCGACAAGGACTACGGACAGCTCGTGGGCGGCAACGTCGTGATGTTCCGCCCGCGCCACGGCGGGGGCTACGAGACGCTCGACGGCGGCGGCGTATGCGCCAAGTACGGCATCGCGTCGACGGCGCAGGTTGTCGACCTGCTCGGCCTCATGGGCGACTCGGCGGACAACATTCCGGGCTGCCCCGGCGTTGGCGAGAAGACGGCCGTGAAGCTCCTGGCGCAGTTCGGCTCGGTGGACGCGCTGCTAGAGCACACCGCCGAACTGAAGGGCGCGCTCAAGAAGAAGGTCGAGGAGAACGCCGGGCAGATACGCTTCTCCAAGTTTCTCGCAACCATACGCACCGACGTGCCCATTGAGCTTGACCTCGATGCGCTGCGCGTGACCGAACCCGACACCGACGCGCTGCGCAAAATATTCATGGAACTGGAGTTCAAGACGCTCTTGGACAAGTTTCTTAACAATCGTGAAAACATCAAAAATAACGCAAATCAGCAACTCGATTTATTTGCGGAAAACCCGGCCGACGGGCAGGTTGACGCCGAAAAATCGAATCTGAGAGCGTTAACTGACACGCCTCATACGTATAAACTCATTGACACAGAGGAAGATATGCTCAAAATCCGTGACTTTTTCATGACAAAAAGTTTTTTAAGTCTGGACACGGAGACGACTTCCACCGACGCCATCAATGCCGAACTGGTGGGTCTGAGCTTCTCTGTCGAGGAAAACGAGGCCTTCTACGTGCCCGTTCCTGCCGACCGTCAAGAAGCTGAAAACATTGTTAATATTTTCAAACCAATCTACGAAAACCCCTCAATAGAGAAAATCGGGCAGAACATCAAGTACGACCTTGAGGTGCTGCAGAACTACGGCGTGGAGCTGGCGGGCGAGATGTTCGACACGATGATAGCCCACTACCTGCTCCAGCCCGAGCTTCGCCACAACATGGACTACATGGCCGAGGTGTACCTCGGATACAAAACCATACACATCGACGAGCTTATCGGCCCCAAGGGCAAGGGTCAGAAGTCGATGCGCGACCTGCCGCCCGGTGAGGTTTACGAGTACGCCGCCGAGGACGCCGACGTCACCCTGAAGCTCAAGAACTTGCTTGAGCCAAAACTGAAGGAGGCCGGCGTGTGGCAATTGTTCACCGAAGTGGAGATGCCCTTGGTGCGCGTGCTGGCCGCGATGGAGATGAACGGCGTGCGCCTCGACACCGCGTCGCTCAGGGAAACGTCGCAGATACTGACGCAACGCATGAACGCCATCGAGAAGGAAATATACCAGCTGGCGGGCGAGGAGTTTAACATAGCCTCGCCGAAACAGGTGGGCGAGATTCTCTTCGGCAAGATGAAAATCGTGGAGAAACCGAAGAAGACCAAGACGGGGCAGTATGTCACGTCGGAAGAAGTGCTCCAGCAGCTGCGCGGAAAGAGCGAGATAGTGGGCAAGATACTGGAACACAGGGGGTTGAAAAAACTTTTAGGCACCTACGTTGACGCCCTGCCGAAGCTCGTAAACCCACGGACGGGGCACATACACACGTCGTTCAACCAGACGGTGACGGCCACGGGCCGACTCTCGTCGAGCGACCCCAACCTGCAAAACATCCCCGTGCGGGGCGAGGACGGCAAGGAGATACGCAAGGCCTTCGTGCCTGAGGAGGGATGCCTCTTCTTCTCGGCCGACTACTCGCAAATCGAGCTGCGCGTCATGGCTCACCTCAGCGGCGACGAGAACATGCAGGAGGCCTTCCGCGAAGGCTACGACATCCACGCCGCTACGGCCGCCAAGATCTACCACGAGACGATGGACAGCGTAACGCGCGACCAGCGCACGAAGGCCAAGCGGGCCAACTTCGGCATTATCTACGGCATTACCGTGTTCGGACTGGCCGAGCGCCTCGACATCAGCCGCAAGGAGGCACCGAGCTGATTGACGGCTATTTCGCCACCTTCCCCAAGGTAGCCGAGTACATGGAACAGGCAAAGGAGACGCGAGGGAGAAAGGCTACGCCGAGACCCTGCTCCACCGCCGCCGCTACCTGCCCGACATCACGTCGCACAACGCCACCGTGCGCGGATTTGCCGAGCGCAACGCCATCAACGCACCCATTCAGGGCACGGCGGCTGACATAATAAAGATAGCCATGGTGCGCATCTACGACCGCTTCAAGAAGGAGAACATACGCTCTAAAATGATACTGCAGGTGCACGACGAACTTAACTTCAGCGTCCTCCCCGACGAGCGGGAGAAGGTGGAGCGCATCGTCCTTGAAGAGATGCAGGGCGCATATCCGCTCAACGTTCCCCTCGTGGCCGACTGCGGATGGGGCCAGAACTGGCTGGAGGCGCACTGATTTCAAATGAAAAATGAATAATGAATAATGAAAAATCCAGTGCCATTTAAATGAAAAATGAATAATGAATAATGAAAAATCCAGTGCCATTTAAATGAAAAATGAATAATGAATAATGGAAAATCCAGTGCTGTTCAAGGGAAAAATGAACAATGAAAAGCGAATAATGCATTTCCTTTTTCCCATTAGGCCAATCTGGCTCATCGGGCCAATCCGGCTCATCTGCCCAGCCTCCCCTACCCTATAATCATGCCGAAGGCCGCATACCGCACCGCGATATGCGGCCTTCGGCGTTATTAAAAACCATCGTTCGCAAGCCCGAAGGCCGTCTCCTACAACTATCTGAATAACAACAAATTACCACGCCATTGCACACAACCCAAAAGAGTATTGGATTATTCACTTTTCATTATTCATTTTTCATTTAAATAGCAGTGTATTTTTCACTCTTCATTCTTCACTCTTCACTTAAAAAATCGTATCTTTGTAATCGAAAAAAATATCGCTATGAAACAATACCCAATAGGCATACAGAACTTCGAGAAGCTGCGCCGCGGAGGCTACTACTACGTTGACAAGACGCAGTTGGTGCACAAGCTCATATCGGAGGGCAGCTACTACTTCCTAAGCCGCCCGCGCCGCTTCGGCAAGAGCCTGCTAATCAGCACGATACAGGCGTTTTTCGAGGGCAAGCGCGACTTGTTCGAGGGGCTTGCCATCGACCGGTTGGCCGACGACTGGACGCCCCACCCCATATTGCACATCGACCTCAACACGCAGAAGTACGACCGGCCGGACTCTCTTGAGAAAGTGCTTGACGAACAGCTGGCCGAATGGGAAAAGCTGTACGGCAGCAACCCATTGGAAGAAGGGCCTGCCAGACGCTTCGACGGCATAATCAAGCGCGCACACGAAAAGACCGGACAGAGGGTCGTCATACTCGTTGACGAGTACGACAAGCCCATGCTACAGGCCATAGGCAACAAGGAGCTGCAGCACGCCTACCGCGAGACGTTGAAGCCCTTTTACGGCGCGCTGAAGAGCCGCGACGGCGACATACGCTTCGCAATGCTCACGGGCGTCACGAAATTCGGCAAGGTGAGCGTCTTTTCCGACCTGAACAACCTCAACGACATATCCATGTCGCCGTGGTTTTACGACATTTGCGGCATAAGCGAAGCCGAGCTTGAAGCCCAGTTCAAGGAAGACATCGAGATGCTGGCCGAGGCCAACGGCATGGCATACGGCGACTGCCTGAAAGAGCTTGCACGCATGTACGACGGCTACCACTTCGAGGAGGAAGCTCCGGGAGTGTACAACCCGTTCAGCCTGCTAAACACGTTCTACAACAAGAAGTTCGGCAACTACTGGTTCGAGACCGGCACGCCGACATACCTCGTGAAGCTGCTGCAGATGCACAACTACGACCTTGACGACATGTCGCACAACGTAACGTCGGAAGATGTGCTCAACAGCATCGACGCGGCGTCCACCGACCCCATTCCCGTAATATACCAGAGCGGCTACCTCACCATAAAGGACTACGATCGCGAGTTCGGCCTATACACCCTCGGCTTCCCCAACTACGAGGTGGAGCGCGGCTTCGTAAGGTACCTCATGCCCTTCTACACCAACGTGCCCCCTACCAAGACGGCCTTCGAAATCAAGCGGTTCGTAATGGACGTGGAGCGCGGCGACTACGACAGTTTCCTCTCCCGCCTCGCCACTTTCTACGCCGACATACCCAACGAGATGCAGCGCGACCTGGAGGTTCACTACCAGAACGTGCTCTTCATCGTCTTCCGACTGATGGGCTTCCACGTAAACGTGGAATACCACACCGCCAGCGGCCGCGTTGACCTCGTCCTCAAGACCAGGGAATACATCTACGTAATGGAGTTCAAGCTCGACGGCACGGCCGAGGAAGCCATACGACAAATCAACGAAAAGGGCTACGCCGCACCCTTCAAGGCCGACGGACGGAAAATCATTAAGCTCGGGATAAACTTCAGCCGCGAAACGAAGACAATAGACAAGTGGATTGCCGAGGAGGAAAACTGAAAACGAACATGAACATATGAGCAACATGAACAACTTTGACTGGGCCGAAGGCATGGCGTGCGCCGTGACCGCCGCCGATGCGGAGGGGGTTATAACGTACATGAACCGCAGGGCGCGAGAACAATACAAGAAGCACGGCGACCTCATAGGCAGGAGCCTATACGACTGCCACGGGGAGCGCGCCGCCGGCATAATCCGCCGGCTGCTGGCCGAGGGCGGCACGAACGCCTACACGATAGAGAAGAACGGAGTGCGCAAGATGATCTACCAGACGGCCTGCACCGGTGCCGACGGACGCGTGGAAGGCATCGTCGAGGTGTCGATGGTGATACCGGAGGAGCTGCCGCACTACGTGAGGAGTTAAGAGTTAAGAGTTAAGAATTAAGAATTAAGAGTTAAGAGTTAAGAGTTAAGAGTTAAGAAAATATGCCTTGAAAGCAAGCACGGAAGGTGTTTTTCTTAATTCTTAACTCTTAATTCTTAACTTTTAACCCTTAACTCTTAATTTTTCCGTACCTTTGCAGGCAAAGATTATAAACGTTTATAACAGATGTCATTAAAATGTGGTATCGTAGGACTGCCTAACGTGGGCAAGTCCACGCTTTTCAACTGCCTGTCCAGCGCGAAGGCGCAGGCGGCAAACTTTCCTTTCTGTACGATAGAACCCAACGTGGGCGTGATAACCGTGCCCGACGAGCGGCTTACGCGTCTGGCCGAAATAGTGCATCCGGGGCGCATTGTGCCCGCAACGTGCGAGATTGTTGACATTGCCGGACTGGTGAAGGGCGCGTCGAAGGGCGAAGGACTGGGCAACAAGTTCCTCGGCAACATACGCGAGACTGACGCGATAATACACGTGCTGCGCTGCTTCGACGACGACAACATCACCCACGTGGACGGCACCATCGACCCCGTGCGCGACAAGGAGATAATCGACACCGAGCTGCAGCTCAAGGACTTGGAGACCATCGAAAGCCGACTGGCCAAGCAGCAGAAGGTGGCCGCCGCCGGCAACAAGGACGCCAAGGTGGAAGTCACGGTGCTGGAGGCTTACAAGGAGGTGCTCGAACAGGGCAAGAACGCCCGCGTGGTGACGTTCGAGAGCAAGGAGGAGCAGGAAGCCGCGCGCAACCTCTTCCTCTTGACGGCCAAGCCAGTGCTCTACGTGTGCAACGTCGACGAGGCGTCGGCCAAGACGGGAAACGACTACAGCCGCCGCATAGAGGAGATAGCCAAGGAGGAAGGCGCCGAGGCTATGGTGATAGCGGCCAAGACCGAGGAGGACATAGCCAGTCTGGAGACATACGAGGACAAGCAGATGTTCCTCGACGAGCTGGGACTGGAGGAGAGCGGCGTGAACCGCCTGATAAAGAAGGCCTACGCCCTGCTCAACCTCGAGACGTTCATCACCGCCGGCGAAATGGAGGTGAAGGCCTGGACTTACAAGAAAGGCTGGAAGGCACCGCAGTGCGCCGGAGTGATACACACCGACTTTGAAAAGGGCTTCATACGCGCCGAGGTGATAAAGTATGACGACTACATCAAATACGGCTCAGAGGCCGCAGTGCGCGAGGCCGGCAGCTTGGCATAGAGGGCAAGGACTACGTGGTGCAGGACGGCGACATCATGCACTTCCGCTTCAATGTCTGATTATCAATAAGCCGGATAAGCCTAATAAGCCTGATAAGCCCAATAGGCCTTGTAGGCAGGATAAGCTGGAGCTGCCCCGTCAGGGCTATCAGCAGGCCCATTAGCCCTATTTGGCCTATTTGGCTTATTTGGCCTATCAGGCCTATTTGCCCAATTTGCCTATCACCCCTACCCTCCCAATTATGAATCATGAATTATGAATTGTGAATTATTATACATCCACTGGAACCCCGACCTCGTGGCCATCCACCTCGGCGGTTTCTCCATACGCTGGTACTCGCTGTGCTGGCTGCTTGGCCTGCTGGCCGCGTTCCTCATAGTGAAGCGCCTCTACAAGGAGCAGAAGATAAAGCCCGAACTGTTCGACCCACTCTTCATCTACTGCTTCATAGGCATACTGATAGGCTCGCGCCTGGGCCACTGCCTGTTCTACGAGCCGGGCTACTTCCTCTCAAGCGGCAAGCACATGGTCGAGATGATACTGCCCATACGCTTCCTGGCCGACGGCTCATGGAAGTTCACCGGCTACGAGGGACTGGCCAGCCACGGCGGCACAATCGGACTTATCATAGCCCTCTGGCTCTACGTGCGCCACACTAAGGTCAACCTCTGGCGCGTGCTCGACAATGTTGCCATAGCCACGCCCGTCACCGCCTGCCTCATACGACTGGGCAACCTGATGAACTCAGAGATAATAGGCAAGGCCACAGACGTGCCCTGGGCGTTCATCTTCGAACGCGTCGACCTCACTCCGCGCCACCCCGGACAGCTCTACGAGGCACTGGCCTACGCCCTGTTCTTCTTCATCGGATGGCACCTTTACCGCAAACGGCCCGAACGCGTGGGCACCGGCTTTTTCTTCGGCCTGTGCATAACGCTCATCTTCGCCGCCCGCTTCTTCATAGAGTTCACCAAGGACATACAGGAAGCCTTCGAGGCCTCGATGGCTCTCAACATGGGCCAGCTGCTCAGCCTGCCCTTTGTGGCGCTCGGCCTGGTCTGCATGTTCTGCCCGAAACTCATGAAACGCTTAGGGGCGGAAGGGTAAGAAAAACAAATAAATAAAGGAAAATAGAGGAAATTTACGGAAAATTTCCTCTATTTTCCTTTTCATCTTCATAAAAAACGCTTGTTTTTTACCGTTTCACCTTTACAAAATCAGCTCCATGTCGACCACATCGAGCCAGCGGCCGTGCTTGTAGCCAACGCTCCTGAATAGCGACGCACGCTCGAATCCGAGCTTTGCGTGGAAGGCAATGCTGGCCTCGTTGCAGCCCGTGATGCAGGCTATGAGCGCCTTGAAGCCGAGGCGGCGGCAGTCGTTTACAAGAAGGTTCATCAGAGCCGTGCCCGTGCCGCGACGCTTGGCATGCGGGTCAAGATAAATGGTGGTCTCGAGCGTGTTTGAATAAGCCGCGCGCTCCTTCCACGGATGAGCGTAGCAGTAGCCCTCCACCCTGCCCTCTTCGTCCACGGCCACGTAATACGGGAACCGCGCCGAAATCTCCTCAACGCGGCGGCGCATCTCGTCCACCGTGAGCGGCTCGGTCTCGAAGCTCTCCACGCCGTTCACTATGTACCAGTTGTACAGCTCCGTTATCTGCGGTATGTCCTGTTCTTCTATCTTGCGGTAAAACATATATTTTTTGAATGAATGATTAAAAATGAATAATGAATAATCGGGCATACGCCATTGTCCAGATTATTCATTATTCATTATTCATTTTTCATTTACTTCCCTGTTACTATCTTCTTTATGTCGTTGAGCTTGTTCAAGGCCTCCACGGGCGTGAGGTTGTTGATGTCGAGACCCAGAATCTCGTCGCGCACCTGGCAGAGCACGGGGTCGTCCAGCTGGAAGAAGCTGAGCTGCATGCCCTCGCGGCTTTGGCTTATCCGCTCTGTCGCGGCCGGCTTGCCGGCGGCTCCCACCTGGGCGTTGTCCGCCTCGAGCTGCTTCAGTATGGCCTCGGCGCGCCGCACGATGCTCTTTGGCATGCCGGCTATCTGGGCTACGTGTATGCCGAAGGAGTGCTCAGACCCACCGCGCTCCAGCTTCCGCAGGAATATCACCTTGCCGCCGGCCTCGCGCACGCTGACGTTGTAGTTCTTTATGCGTGTAAAGTTCTTCTCCATCTCGTTCAGTTCGTGGTAATGCGTGGCGAAGAGCGTGCGCGCCGCGGCCTTGGGATGCTCGTGCAGGTATTCCACTATGGCCCAGGCTATGCTTATTCCGTCGTAAGTCGACGTGCCGCGGCCAAGCTCGTCGAAGAGCACGAGCGAGCGCGGCGTGACGTTGTTCAGTATGTTGGCGGCCTCGGTCATCTCCACCATGAACGTCGATTCGCCGAGCGAGATGTTGTCAGACGCGCCGACACGGGTGAAGATCTTGTCCACCAGGCCTATTCTCGCGCTCTCTGCCGGCACGTAGCAGCCCATCTGGGCCATCAGCGTTATGAGGGCCGTCTGGCGCAGCAGAGCCGATTTTCCGGCCATGTTTGGGCCTGTGATTATCATTATCTGCTGCCTGCGGTCGTCCAGGTAGACGTCGTTTGGCACGTAGCTCTCCCCTACCGGCAGCTGTGTCTCGATGACAGGGTGGCGTCCTTGCTTTATGTCGAGCACTATTTCGCCGGCCTCAATCACCGGGCGCACATACCCATGCTCCTCTGCGGCCTTGGCGAACGAGAGCAGGCAGTCAATCTTGGCCACCAGGGCGGCATCGGCCTGAATGGCCGGAATGTACTCCTGCATGGCCATGACCAGGTCGGCGAAGAGCTTTGCCTCGAGCGCGAGTATCTTGTCCTCCGCCCCGAGAATCTTCTCCTCGTACTCCTTCAGTTCCTGGGTGATGTACCGCTCGGCCTGCGCGAGCGTCTGCTTGCGCACCCAGTCCTGCGGCACCTTGTCCTTGTATATGTTCCTTACCTCGAGGTAATAGCCGAACACGTTGTTGTATCCTATCTTGAGCGACGTGATGCCCGTGGCCTCCGTCTCGCGTTCCTGTATCTTCAAGAGGTATTCCTTGCCGCCGGTGGATATGCTTCTAAGCTCGTCAAGCTCGGCGTTGACACCCGGGCGTATCACTCCGCCCTTGCTCACCAGCTGCGGCGAGTCCTCGCTCACCTCGCGCCCTATCCTGTCGCGCAGGCTCTCGCAGAGGCTTATGTTCTCGCCTATGCGGCGCAGAGCGTCGTTGCCGGCCTCCAGGCAGGCGGCCTTCACGGGGCCCAGGGCCTGCAGGGCCGTGCGCAGCTGCACCACTTCGCGCGGCGACACGCGCCCCACGGCCACCTTGGATATGATGCGCTCCAGGTCGCCCACGCGGTGGAACTGCCCGTCTACGGTCTGGCGGAACGCCGGGTCGCGGAAGAACGTGTCCACCACGTCGAGCCTCGACTCTATGGCCTTGGCGTCGCGCAGGGGGAACACCGTCCACCGCTTCAGCAGCCTTGCGCCCATCGGCGTGACGGTCTTGTCGACCACGTCGAGCAGCGACGAGCCGTCCTCCTGCATGGGGTGCAGCAGCTCCAGCGAGCGTATGGTGAACTTGTCAAGGCGCACATAGCGCTCCTCGTCAATGCGCGAGAGCGAGGTGATGTGGCCTATGTGCGTGTGCTGCGTCATCTCCAGGTACTGCAGGATGGCGCCGGAGGCCACTATGCCGCTTCTTAGATGGTCAACGCCGAAGCCCTTGAGCGACTTCACGCCGAAGTGCTTCAGGAGCTTCTGCTCGGCCGTAGGCTCGGCGAACACCCAGTCGTCAAGCTCGAAGGTGAACCATTTGTTGCCGAAATACCGCTCGAACTCGTCCCTGCGTCCACGCTCGAAGAGCACTTCCTTGGGCGAGAAGTTCACCAGCAGCTTCTCCACATAGTCGTAAGAACCTTCGCCGGCGAGAAACTCGCCAGTCGAAATGTCGAGGAACGACACGCCGCAGGCCGCGCGCCCGAAGTTGACGGCCGCCAGGAAGTTGTTTTCCTTGTAGTCGAGCACGTTGTCGGTCATGGCCACGCCCGGCGTCACCAGTTCGGTTATGCCGCGCTTTACGAGCTTCTTCGTCAGCTTGGGGTCTTCCAGCTGGTCGCATATGGCCACGCGGCGTCCGGCCCTGACGAGCTTCGGCAGGTAAGTGTCGAGCGCGTGGTGGGGGGAAGCCGGCCATCTCCGTCGGCGCGCCGCCCTGCTGTCCGCCGTTGCTGCGGCGCGTCAGCGTTATGCCGAGTATGCGGCTGGCATCTATGGCATCCTGCAGGTAAGTCTCGTAGAAGTCGCCGCAGCGGAACAGCAGCAGCGCGTCGGGGTGCTGCGCCTTGAACGAGAAAAACTGCTTCATCATCGGCGTAAGTCCGTCGTCTTTCTTGGCCATCGTGTGTTTGCTGTTATCGTTTTCCTGCCTGCAAAGTTAAGAAAAATCGGGCGGATGGTGAAACTTCCGCCCGATTTTTATAGTGTAGGGTCTGCGAGTGGCTTGCCGGCCATGGCTTGAACGCATGCCACGGGACGTCAGTGGCTGCGCGTGCCCACGCCGTGGCCTATGCCGTTGGAATTGGTGCTTGCGCCCGTGCCTATCGTAGCGCCGTGGCCTACGCCGGTGCTCCCGTTACCGGGCTTCGCGCCGTGGCCTATGCTGTAGCCGCCGTGGCTGGTGCTTGCGCCCGTGCCGATGCTGTGGCCGGGCCTGGCTCCGTGGCCTACGCCGGTGTCATGCCGGCCTTCCTTCAACGGGCGGCCCGACCTGAAGTCCTTGCCCTTGTACCAGCTCACGTTGTTGTACTTCTTGCCGTGCTCGCCGCGGTAGAAGCGGTATGAGCGCGGGGCGTGGTAGTACATCTTGGAGCGGTCGGGGTAGCGGCTGTAGACTTTGAGCACCACGCCGTTGTCCCACTTCACCGGGGTGTAGAAGTAGTCGGCCTTGTAGAACTTGCTGTACTGCATTGGCGTGAGCACGAAGTTGATGTCGTAGTTGCGGCGGTTGAGGTAGGTGCCCTTTACGTTCTTCGACGACGAGATGTACGTCAGGTAGTCGAAGTTGATTTCATACACGGCGTCATGCTGCGCCTCGTTCAGTCCCAGCTCGTATGCCATCTTGTCCGTGAGGAACAGGGCCTCGCGGCGGGCCTCGGCGTGGCCCATTGCCTGTGCCGCGAGCATGGCGGCGGCGAAGGCGATAGTCATGAATATCCGTCTCATTTTCCTTATTGTTTGGTTTGCGGACAAAGATAAGGATTTTTTCCACTTTTCCAACTTTCCCGTCTTTCACCTTCCCGTCTTTTCAGATTTTCTCATCTTTCCAGCCTCTTCACCATGCCGTTCAGCGGGTTGGCCGACTTGCGCATGTACATCAGCCAGCAGTAGCGGCTGAAGAGCGACACCTGCTTCACGCCCTTGCGGTTGCGCGCGTTGTAGGCCATGGAGTAGGGGTTGCGCGGCTCCACCACGTGCAGCACGGCGCACGCCCTCTTCACTATGCCGCCGAAGGGGAAGGGGCGGCCCTCGTCGTCCTTGAGCAGCTCGGTCATGTAGACCTCGTGCGAGAGGTCAATCAGGTCGGTCACGCTCTCCTGCCAGTAGAGCTTCTCCATTGGCGAGCGCCCCAGCAGCTCGGCGAACTGCCGGGCCATCTGCTCGCGCGCGTAGAGGCGCTGCTCCTTGGTAAGTGTCTGTGAAAACTCGTTTGACTGCACTCCGTGTGTGTTCATCTCGATGATTGTTGCCATTTTCGTTTGAAATTGTTAGGTTATACACTTTTGTTTCCTGAAAAACTTTTCAAGCGGCAAAATTACACACTTTCCGTGCACAATAAGTTCACAACACTATATACTTTCAGCCCGAAACGCTAAAATTTACAACATAAACGCTAAAATCTGTAAACGCCGCTTCCGCCGACAGACGCGCCCGCCCGCGCCTCCGTCAAGGCGGATCTGCAAACTTTGTCTTGACGGATCTGCATCTTTGTTTGGGCGGATTTGCGGTTCATCCGCAGTTCAGGTGTATGCGATAACAGCATTGCCTTTTGCTTTTGCCATAGCATTTCATGTGTACATCCTGACACAAGCCAGGCGGTCGGTAAATGTCATGCCGCACCCCGATGCGGCATCCAGTGCATGCAGCCTGTTTCGTTTGGCGTATCGGGTGTTTTCTGGATGCCGCATCGGGGTGCGGCATGACGGTTACCGACTGCCTGGATTAATGTAGGAGGCGTACATAAAATGCTATCACAAAGACAAAAGAAGGTACAGTAATACTATACACCTGAACTGCGGATGAACCGGATTTGCATCTTTAATTGGGCGGATTTGCAATCCGCCCCGTAACCACCTGACAGCCAACGGGTTGCGAAAGGCCGCGTTTTGCGGTGCAAAACGCGCCCAACCATCGCGCCATTTGCGGCGTTTCGCGTGGCCGTTCGCCGTCCCATCGGTTCTTGTCTTTTTCCGCCGCTCGGTGTCAAGCCGTCATTCCGCTGAAAAAGCGGAATCCAGTAAATAATGCAAAGACAGTTTATTCTATGGTTGCACTCTGGATTCCGCTTTTTCAGCGGAATGACGGCTTGACACCGAGCGGCGGAAAAAGACAAGAACTGGGGAACGGGTGCATAAAATTAGGAATCTCACAAGTCGGTGGCAAGTTGTCATTCCGCTGAAAAGCGGAATCCAGTAGATAATGCAAAGACGGCTTATTCTATGGCTGCACTCTGGATTCCGCTTTTCAGCGGAATGACGGCTTGACACCGAGCGGCGGAAAAAGACAAGAACTGGGGAACGGGTGCATAAAATTAGGAATTTCACAAGTCGGTGGCAAGTTGTCATTCCGCTGAAAAGCGGAATCCAGTAGATAATGCAAAGACGGCTTATTCTATGGCTGCATTCTGGATTCCGCTTTTCAGCGGAATGACGGCTTGACACCGAGCGGCGGAAAAAAGACAAGAACTGGGGAACGGGTGCATAAAATTAGGAATCTCACAAGTCGGTGGCAAGTTGTCATTCCGCTGAAAAGCGGAATCCAGTAGATAATGCAAAGACGGCTTATTCTATGGCTGCATTCTGGATTCCGCTTTTCAGCGGAATGACGGCTTGACACCGACTTGCGAAAAAACATCCGTTTCCTCAGGTTGCAAATCATTAGTGGTTGCAAATCCGAGGAAACGGGTGACAACGTTTTAGCGGATTGAAAATCCTTATTCTCAAACCCTCGGATTGTAAATCCGAGGGGACGGAGGTTCGAGTCAATATCCGAACAACCCCCAAAATAACTGCTCCAAAGGATGTACGTCATTCTCAGGCTCCTCGTTCTGCTTGTTGTGCCAGAATTCGGCCACATCCACATCGCGCGGCACTCCGGGGCGACCGTTGCTGTAAATGTCTTCAAGCGCCTTCATGGCTTGCCTGTTGCCCTGCTCGGCCGCCTTTTCGTAATAAGACACGGCCTTCTCGTAGTTCACAGGCGTGCCAAGGCCGTCGGCGTACATGCCGGCTATCTTCATGCATAAATCGTCATCTTTCCCGTCACTGGCCGCCAATTCATACCAGAACAAAGCCCGGGCTTGGTCTTGCCTTACGCCCCTGCCCTCTTCATACATACGGCCAAGATACTCTTGAGACCAATCGTCACCCATCACCGCAAACCTTGTATAGTAATATTCGGCTGCTACGTAGTCGCCGTTCTTCTCGGCATCCGCTCCCAGCCTTGTCTCATTTGTCACAAAACAACTGTACTTGTTTCTTACGTAATTATTCTTGCTGTAAACCGTTTTCTCCGGCTTGAAGCCGCCCATGGCCGCGCTCGTATCATTGTACTTGTTCATGTAATACTCGGCCTTGCGGCTGTCGCGTGCCACGCCCGTGCCGTCGCGGTAACACCTGGCCAGGGCCTCGTAGGCCTCCAGGTAGCCCTGCTTGGCCGCCTCGTTGTAAAACAGCACGGCCCTCTCCGCGTCCTTCTCCACTCCCTGGATGCCGTTCTCCAGGTACGCGCCGCATATGTACTGCGCCGCCGGGATGCCCTCCTCGGCAAACTGTTTCACGTAGTAGTAGTTGCCGCTCTGCGCCGCCGCGGCCAGCGGCAGCATGAACAGAAAGATCAAAAGTTTCTTCATGACCGAATGTTTTTTATCGTTACACATTAATATTTATAGTCCAAATGCCCACCCTCAACGAACGGGCAAGCTTACTTTCCCAAATTCTCCAATATTTTCAACATATCCTTATGCTTGACATATTCCTCACGCCAATAGTCGGCCCGCTCAATGTCGCGCGGCACTCCAGGGCGTCCGTCGCGGTAAATGCTTTCCAACAACTGAAGGCAGTCAACATTGCCAAGCTGCGCCGCCTTCTCATACCAATACACCGCCTTGGCATAGTCAACATCTACGCCCAACCCGTTATAGTAAATTCCTCCAAGCTGCGCACACGAAAATTGGTCTTCAGCATCAGCCGCCTTCTCATACCAATACACTGCTTTGGCATAGTCACGCGGCAGCTTTTCACCCTTCTCATACCACCATCCAAGGTTGAACTGCGCCCCCTCATCGCCCCTGACGGCGGCTCTCGTGGCATAGTATTCCATCTGGGCGTAGTTGCCGGCTTTATCGGCCTCGTCGGCATAATCACAGTCCGTAGAATAAGATTCGAGCCTGCCGTCCTCAAATTCATCTTCAGTATTGATGACAGGTTTTGGCTCGAATCCGCCCATGGCCGCGCTCGCCTCGTCATACTTTTTCAGGTAATAATTTATCTTGTCCATATCGGTTTTCACACCTACGCCGTCCCAGTAACATCTGGCCAGAGCCTCGTAGGCCTCCAGATATCCGCGCTTGGCCGCCTCGTTGTACATGAGCAAGGCCTCGTCCATGTTCTTCTCCGTATTGTAAACACCCGTTTCCAGATACACGCCGCAGATATGCATGGCGGCCGGAATACCCTCTTGGGCAAACTGGTACACGTAGTTGAACTGCAAGTTCAAGGGCAAATCCTTATCTGCCGTCTGCGCACGGACGGCGCACGCGAGCATGAGCGTTATAAGTACTGCTGAAATTTTCTTCATGACCTGATGTTTTATCGTTACACATTAATATTATTACAGCCGTAAAGGTACGAAGATTTTTCCGGACGGCAAGCGCACGGGGGCGTGTTTCTTGCTGACTGTCAACCACTTGGCTACACGCCGGCCATGCGCTCGCGATGTGTCATGCGCGATGTAGCGTGATGAAAGTTGCGGGGTGGGGGATTTCGCCGTACCTTTGCAACAGCAAGACCGGTCAAACAAATTAAGAATTAAAAATTAAAAATTAAGAATTAAGAATTAAGAAAGGGGCTGCGCCCCAAGAGAGAACAAACAATTTTCAAAAAACAAACAACTTAAAACATTTCAAAAATTATGGCAGTATTTTACAGACTTTATCAGGACAACAGGAGTAACTCAACTCATCCGGGCGAATGGTATGCCCGCGCCGTGCACACCGGCACGGTGGACATCGACGGACTGGCCGAGGAGATGCAGGCCAACTGCACGGTGAAGAGGGCCGACATAGTGGCCGTGCTCAGCGAGCTGGTGGAGACGATGCAGCGGCACTTGCAGATGTCTCACCGCGTGAAGCTCGACCGCCTGGGCACCTTCAAGATAGGCATGTCGACCAAGCCGGCCGCCTCGCCCGAGGAGTTCACCGCCGGACAGAACGTCAAGTCGGTGCACATCCTCTTCCAGCCCGAGACGAAAATCGAGAAGGACAAGACCCGCGTGCGCGCACTCTTGACAGGATGCAAGGTGCAGGAGCTGCCCAAGAACGCCGTGAGCACGGCCCTCGACGACGTGGAGGAAACGGCGTGAGAAAGGTGAGAAGGTGAAAAGGTGAGAAGGTGAAATCAGGATGACGGCTGCGGAAGGGTAGGGGCGCAAGCTCTTCCGCATCTTAAACCAAGTATTCCCAGCCATCCCATGACTCCCGGCTCTCCCAGTAATCAATAAAAAAATAGACAACTTAAAAACAAATCTACAACAACAATGAGTGACAAAAGCAAAAACACAGTATCGGTAATCCTGAAAATCATCGCAGCCGTGGCAACGGCCATCCTCGGAGTGTTCGGAGTGAACGCGGCGATATGATAAAGGTGAGAAAGTGAGAAGGTGAGAAGGTGAGAAAGTGAGAAGGTGGGAAGGTGAGAAAATTCTAAATTCCCCACTTTCTCACTTTCTCACCTTCTCACCTTCTCACCTTCTCACTTTTTGTATATCTTTGCACTCAAAAAAGGAATTACCATGCAAAGCAGAAAAATCATCACAATCATCATCGCCGCCATGCTGACACTGACGGCCGCAGCGCAAGACAAAAGAGTGAAAGTGGCCTGCATAGGCAACAGCATAACCGAAGGGTACGCCCTGGCCGACCCATCGAAGGACAGCTATCCGGCCGTGCTGCAGCAGATGCTGGGAAATGGATACCGGGTGGAGAACTTCGGCTTGTCAGGACACACGCTCCTCATGAAGGGCAACCTGCCCTACATGTCAGCGCAGCGATACAAGGACGCGCTGGCCTTCAATCCCGACATCGTGACCATAAAGCTCGGCACAAACGACTCCAAGCCCGAAAACTGGGCGCACGGCGACGAATTCAAGCGCGACCTCACGGCCTTGGCCAAATCATTCATGGAGCTGCCGTCGCGCCCCAGGGTGTACCTCTGCCTGCCCGTGCCTGCCGAGACGGGCAAGTTCAGCATCAACGACAGCGTGATAACCCACGGCGTGATACCATGCATCAGGGAGGTGGCCGCCGAACTGCGGCTGCCCGTAATCGACCTGAACACGGCCATGCGCCCGTTCTTCCCCGAGGCCTACGCCGACGGCGTGCACCCCAACGAACTGGGCGCGCATGTAATAGCCGCATGCATATACTGCGCACTGACGGGGCGCGACTCTGACAACTGACCCACACACAGGCGGCGCGGCCAAACGGCACGCCGCCTTCCTCACCTTCTCACTTTCTCACCTTCTCACTTTCTCACCTTCTCACTTTCTCACCTTCTCACCTCCTCACCTTCTCACTTTCTCACCTTCTCACCTCCTCACTTTTTCACTTTTTCACCTTCTCACCCCCTCACTTTCTCACCTTTTTATTATCTTTGCATCTTGGATAATTGCATACAACAAAAACAACATAAACGAAGCAATGGAATACAACTTCAACGAAATCGAAAGGAAATGGCAGAAGAGGTGGGCCGAGGATAAGACCTACCACGTTGTGGAAGACACGCGGAAGGAGAAGTTCTACGTGCTCAACATGTTCCCTTACCCCTCAGGGGCGGGACTGCACGTGGGCCATCCGCTCGGCTACATAGCCTCAGACATATACGCACGCTACAAGCGCCAGCGGGGCTTCAACGTGTTGAACCCCATGGGATACGACGCCTACGGACTGCCGGCCGAGCAGTACGCCATACAGACCGGGCAGCACCCGGCCGTGACCACCGAGCAGAACATCAACCACTACCGCGAGCAGCTGGACAAGATAGGCTTCTCGTTCGACTGGGACCGCGAGGTGCGCACCTGCGACCCGAAGTATTACCACTGGACGCAGTGGGCCTTCCAAAAGATGTTCGAGTCATACTATGACAACAAAGAGCAAAAGGCGAAGCCCATAAGCGAGCTTGTGAAGCACCTTGAGGAGCACGGCACCGAGGGGCTCGACGCGGCCTGCTCGGAGGAGCTGAAGCTGACGGCCGAAGACTGGAACGCCATGACGGAGAAGCAGCGGCAGCAGACGCTGATGAACTGGCGCATAGCCTATCTGGGCGAGACGATGGTGAACTGGTGCGCCGGGCTGGGCACGGTGCTGGCCAACGACGAGGTGGTTGACGGCGTGAGCGTGCGCGGCGGCTACCCCGTGGTGCAGAAGAAGATGATGCAGTGGTGCCTGCGCGTCAGCGCCTACGCACAGCGTATGCTCGACGGGCTCGACACCGTTGACTGGACAGACTCGCTGAAGGAGACCCAGCGCAACTGGATAGGGCGCTCGGAGGGTACGGAAATAGAGTTTGAAGTTAAGAGTGAAGAACGAAGAACGAAGAATCCAAATGCAACAGGACAAGACGATTCTTCACTCTTAACTCTTAACTCTTCACTTAAATTCACCATATTCACCACCCGTGCCGACACCATCTTCGGCGTGACGTTCATGGTGCTCGCGCCCGAGAGCGAGCTGGTGGCCAAGGTCACCACGGCAGGACAGAAGGCCGAGGTGGACGCTTACCTTGAGCGGACAAAGAAGCGCACCGAGCGCGAGCGCATCAGCGACCGCTCGGTCAGCGGCGTGTTCTCAGGCTCATACGCCGTAAACCCGTTCACGGGCGAGGACATACCAATCTGGATTTCAGACTACGTGCTGGCAGGATACGGCACGGGAGCCATCATGGCCGTGCCAGCGCACGACTCTCGCGACTACGCCTTCGCCAAGCACTTCGGCCTGGAGATACGCCCGCTCATCGAGGGCTGCGACGTCAGCGAGGAGAGCTCGACGCAAAGGAGGGCATAGTTTGCAACTCGCCGAAAGCCGGGGTGGAGGCCATCCACGGTTTCTCGCTCAACGGACTGTCGGTAAAGGAAGCCATCGCAGCGACAAAGAAATTCGTCAAAGAAAACAACCTCGGCCGCGTGAAGGTGAACTACCGCCTGCGCGACGCCATCTTCTCGCGCCAGAGGTACTGGGGCGAGCCGTTCCCGGTTTATTACAAGGACGGCATGCCTTACATGATTCCCGAGGAGTGCCTGCCGCTGGAGCTGCCCGAGATTGACAAGTACCAGCCCACGGAGACGGGCGAGCCGCCGCTGGGACACGCCAGGAAATGGGCCTGGGACACTGAAAAGAACGCCGTTGTCGACAAGTCTTTGGTTGACAACAAGACCGTGTTCCCCCTCGAACTGAACACAATGCCGGGCTTCGCCGGCTCGTCGGCTTACTATTTAAGGTACATGGATCCGAATGACGGCGACGCCCTTGTAAGCCCCGAGGCCGACCGGTACTGGCGCAACGTAGACCTGTACGTGGGCGGAACGGAGCACGCCACGGGCCACTTGATTTACTCAAGGTTCTGGAACAAGTTTCTCTTCGACCTCGGGGTGTCTTGCGAGGAGGAGCCGTTCAAGAAGCTCGTAAACCAAGGCATGATACAGGGCCGCTCGAACTTCGTCTACCGCGTGAACAACCCTGTCCTACCAGAACTCCCAGTCCACACAGATAACACCCCCCTGTTCGTCTCCTACGGCTTGAAAGACAAGTATGACACCACGCCCATCCACGTTGACGTGAACATAGTGCACGGCGACGTGCTCGACATCGACGCCTTCAAGGCATGGCGGCCTGAGTATGAGAACGCCCGGTTCATACTGGAAGACGGCAAGTACGTCTGCGGCTGGGCGATAGAGAAGATGTCGAAGTCGATGTACAACGTGGTCAACCCCGACATGATAGTGGAGAAGTACGGAGCCGACACGCTGCGCCTTTACGAGATGTTCCTCGGCCCCGTGGAGCAGAGCAAGCCGTGGGACACCAACGGCATAGACGGCTGCCACAGGTTCCTCAAGAAGTTCTGGGCGCTCTTCACCGACAAGGACGGCATGAAAGAGCTGACTGACGGCGAGGCCACGGCCGACGAGATGAAGAGCCTGCACAAGCTCATCAAGAAGGTGACGCAGGACATCGAGGCCTTCAGCTACAACACGTCGGTGGCCGCCTTCATGATATGCGTCGGCGAGATGGCGCAGATGAAGTGCCGCAACCGCGGCGTGCTGCTCACGCTCGTAAGGCTCATAGCCCCCTTCGCGCCGCACATCGCCGAAGAGCTGTGGCACTTGCTGGGCAACCAGGGCACCGTGTGCGACGCGCCGTGGCCGGAGTTCGACGAGAAGTACCTCGTAGAATCGACCGTGCAGATGACCGTCTCGTTCAACGGCAAGGCGCGCTTCCAGATGCAGTTCGCCGCCGACGCCGACAACAAGACGGTTGAAGACGCGGTGATGGCCGACGAACGCTCGGCCAAGTACATCGGCGAGAAGAGCGTGGTGAAGGTGATCATCGTGCCCAAGAAGATTGTGAACATAGTGATAAAGTAAAAAACAAAAAGCCAGAAGCCCCCTCGGGGGAGTTTGATGGGGGCTTCCACATACCATGAACCAGACAATAAGAAACGAGCTGAAGGACTACCTGAACATAACGCTCGGGCTGATGCTCTACACCTTCGGCTTCACCGTGTTTCTGCTGCCTTACGAGATTGTGACGGGCGGCATTGCCGGTATCGGCGCCGTGGTGTTCTACGCCACGAAATTCCCCGTGCAGTACACGTTCTTCATCATCAACGCCGTGCTCATTGTGGCAGCGCTGAAGATACTGGGATGGCGCTTCCTGATGAAGACCATCTACGCCACGTTCATGCTTACGGCGCTGCTCGAGCTGGCGCAGGACGTGGTGATGCAGCCCGACGGCACGTTCTACAAGCTGCTGGGCGAGGGCAACGACTTCATGTCGCTCGTCATAGGCTGTATGATGACTGGCACGGCCCTGGCCATAGTCTTCCTCAACAACGGCTCCACGGGCGGCACCGACATCATAGCCGCCGCCGTGAACAAGTACCGCAACATATCGCTGGGCCGTGTCATCCTGGCCATAGACGTGTGCATAGTGGGCAGCTGTCTCTTCATCGACACCTTCGGCCCCGTGGAGATACGCTTCCAGAAGGTGGTGTTCGGCTTCTGCACGATGTTCATCGAGTGCTCCATGCTCGACTATGTGATGAACCTGCAGCGCCAGTCGGTGCAGTTCTTCATCTTCTCGAAGAAATACCAGGAGATAGCCAACGCCATCGCCAAGACCACCGACCACAGCCTCACCATACTTGACGGCCACGGATGGTACAGCGGCAAGCCCACAAAGGTGGTCTGCCTCCTGGCCAAGCGGCGCGAGAGCCTCACGATATTCAGGCTCATCAAGTCGATAGACCCCAACGCCTTCGTCAGCCAAAGCTCGGTCATCGGCGTCTACGGCGAGGGCTTCGACCAGATAAAGGTGAAAGTGCCGAAAAATGAAGAATGAAAAATGAAGAATGAAGAATGAAAAATGAATAATCAATACCCTTGCGGCGTATCAGGCCCATTGGGCTCATTGGGCCTATTGGGCCTAATAAGCCTAATAGGCCCAATAATATAAAAAAAGACATGAAGATAGTTTTCGCCACCAACAACGCCCACAAGTCTTGAGGAGATACGCCAGATACTCTCAGGCGAGGGCATAGAGATACTCTCGCTCGGCGACATAGGCTGCCACGACGACATACCCGAGACGGCCGACACACTGGAAGGCAACGCCTTGCAGAAAGCCAAGTACATCTACGACAAGTACCACATGAGCTGCTTCGCCGACGACACCGGACTCGAAGTGGACGCGCTCGGCGGCGCGCCCGGAGTCTACTCGGCACGCTACGCCGGAGGCGCCGGACACGACAGCGAGGCCAACATGGCCAAACTGCTCTGCGAAATGCGGCCTTTCACCGACCGGAAGGCCGCCTTCCGCACCGTAATCTGCCTCATATTGGAAAACGCCTCGCAGCCAGTAACTTTCGAAGGCAAGGTGACAGGCGAGATAACCACATGCCGGCACGGCGCGGAAGGATTCGGATACGACCCCATATTCCGCCCCGAAGGCTACACGGAGACTTTCGCCGAAATGGGCGGCGAAGTGAAAAACAAGATATCCCACCGCGCCAGGGCCGTGGCCAGGCTGGCCGAATACCTGAAAGAAAAGGCCAAGGCGCAATAAAACGAAAGCCGGGCCGTTTTCATGCAAACAGCATTCCAATGACAGCCATAACACACAAGGTCATCACGCTCACGGCAACACTCCTGGCAGCCGCCGCGACGACGCTCGCCGCAGGCATCGGCACATGGCGCAACCACCTGGCCTACAGCGACATAACCGACGTGCAGCAGGCCGGCAACACCATGTTCGTGCTGGCCTCGGGAGGCCTCTTCGCATACAACGCCACAGACAACAGCGTAACCACATTCGACAAGACCAACGGACTGAGCTCGTCGGGCATAGCCATGATGGCATGGTGCGGCGAGGCCGGAAGGCTCGTGGCGGTCTACGACGACGGCAACATCGACCTCGTAAGCCGCGACAACAGGATTGTGAACCTGCCCGACTATCTGAACCATTCCACCACGGCCGACAAGACAATATACTCCGTCGACGTAGCCGGACGGCACGCATACCTCTCAACGGGCTTCGGAATAGTCAACATCAACGTGGCCGACGCCGAAGTGGCCGAGACATACAACCTGGGCTTCCGCGTGGACTACACATACACCGACGGCACCAGCATCTACGCCGCCTCAAGCACACGGGGCACTTACTCCGCGCCGCTCACGGCCAACCTCATGGATCCATCGGCCTGGACTTACCACTCGCCATACGCGCCGCGCACCAAAACCGTTGACCCTGAGCTGCTCGCCAAGGCGAAGACACTAAGCCCCGGCGGACCGAAAAACAACTACTTCAACCAACTTATCCACCAGCACGGCCGCCTATACGCCGCCGGAGGATACTTCCGCTCGGGCTACGCCGAGGCCGCAAGGCCGGGCACCGTGCAGGCGCTCGACGGCGACGAGTGGCTAACATGCCAGGAAAGGCTCGACACGGTGACCGGATACAGCTACGTGGACGTGAACTGCGTGGCCGCAGACCCGGCCGACCCCGACCACCTCTTCGCCGCCGGAAGGACGGGCATGTACGAGTTCCGCGACTGGAAACTCTCAAGATACTTCAACAAAGACAACAGTCCCCTCATGGGAGCCATCGACCCGCCCGGCGGCGGCGGACACGAGCTTGGCAACGACTATGTGCTGATAAACAGCATGACATACGACGAGAAAGGCTCGCTGTGGCTATTCAACTGCCAGACGGCGGCCAGCTCGCTCCTTGAATACACCAAGGAAGGGGAGTTCGTCACGCACCACAAGGAAGAGTTCATGAACAACGGCGTAAGCCTGCAGGCCGCCGCGTCGCTAATGTTCGACAGCCGCGGAACGCTGTGGTTCGCCAACGGTAACTACTCCGACGGCTCCATCCTGCGCTACGACCCGGCCACCGACACCGCCATGAAGCTCACCCCCCGCTACAACCAGAACGGATCGGCCATCACCCTGCCCAACGGAATACACTGCCTGGCAGAAGACCGCGACGGCAACATCTGGATGGGAACCGACATAGGCCCCGTGGTGCTCTACGCGCAAGAAACCGACTCGCCCGACCCCGTGTTCACGCAAATCGTAGTGCCGCGCAACGACGGCACCAACCTGGGCGACTACCTCCTTGAAAACACACCCGTGACGGCCATCGCCATAGACGGCGTAGGGCGCAAGTGGATAGGCACACAGGACAACGGCGCCTACCTGATAAGCCGCGACAACACGGAGCAGATACACCACTTCACCGCAGCTGAAACGCCGCTGCTCTCAGACCGCATCGAGTCCATAGCCATAGACGGAGCCACGGGCGAAGTGTTCTTCGGCACTGACAAGGGCCTGTGCTCGTACATGGCCGATGCCACCGAACCGGCCGAAAAAATGACCAAGGACAACGTCTACGCTTACCCAAACCCCGTGCGCCCGGACTACACCGGGCCGATAACCGTCACCGGACTGACCTACGACGCCGACGTGAAGATAACCACGGCCAACGGCTCTCTCGTGGCCGAAGGCCGCAGCCAGGGCGGCACGTTCACATGGGACGGGTGCGACCGCAGCGGCCGCCGCGCGGCCTCGGGCGTGTACATGGTGCAGACGGCCACGTCAACAGGCAAGAAGGGCACCGTGTGCAAGATTGCGGTAGTAAACTGATAAAAGGTGAAAAGGTGAAAGGGTGAAAGGGTGAAAAAGCAAGGTTAAATAAAGAAATTCTTATTTTTTCACCTTTTCAATTTTTCACCCTTTCACCTTTTCACTTTCTCACCTTTTCAACCAAAGAAACAAACAGCCCCAGCTTATACATCTTCAGCAGCGTGAGCGACGGCATGCGGCACAGCAGCCAGCGCTCGGCCGGGCCGAAAAGCTCGTGCCAATAGCTCAGCAGAGTCACGACGCCGAAGCGGCGCAGACGGTCGTAGGCGGCGAGCAAGGGCGAATATCCGCGCAGCTTCGGGGCCAATAGGGCGAGCGTGTACATGGATTCGTTCACCTTGTAAATATAATCCCGGTTGCACTCGAACGACATGTAGGCCACAGGGTTGTCTATGTGCGCCACGCGTATGCCCGCCTCCCGCAAGGCCTTGCCAAGCATCACGTCCTCATACCCGTAAGTCATTATGTCCTCGTCATACGGCACGCGCTCCAGCACCGAGCGGTGATGGAAGAAGTTGGTGGCCCTGAACGACGCGTAAGGCCGTTCAGCCCTCTTGGCGGCGCTGTGCTTCGGCTGCTCATGCTTCTCGTAGCGGAAGCGCAGGTTCCTCCTGTACAGCCGCCGTGAGGCGGCTCCGCCGTCAACCTCGACGCCGCCAATCACCACCTCGCCTTCGCGCGCGCCGCTCTCCAGGTAGCGGCGGATGAAGTCGTCGCGCACCGGACGCACCCTCGTGTCCACCATCAGCCGCCAGTCGTAACGCCCCAGCCGCGCCAGGTCGTTGCGCATGGCCGCGCGGCAGATGTGGTTCTTCCACTTGACGTAGCGGCACCCCAATTTGCGGCATGTCTCCATGTTCATCTTTACGATCAACGGGTCAAAGGAGCCGTCGTCGGCCACGACAATCTCATACTCCAGCCCCTCCACGGCCTCGGCCTGCTTCCACAGGGCTTCCACCAGCGGCGCGGCCACGTCGTTGTAAACGGGAATAAGTATTGACAGACTGGTTATCATGAATGCAAAAATAGCTTTTTGAATTAAGAATTAAGAATCAAGAGTCAAGAAAATAGCTTTTTTCGAATTAAGAGTTAAGAATCAAGAATTAAGAAAATTGCTTTATTTGAATTAAGAATCAAGAGTCAAGAAAAATGCTTTGTCGGCAATTTTCTTAATTCTAACGTGAGTCAGGCATAACAGGGATGTCATGCTTTCAGTTTTTTACAAGTCGGTGTCAAGTCGTCATTGCCTTAACGGCGACTTTCAGTTCCGCTGAAAAGCGGAATCCAGAAAACATCCTGACGGCACATCATCCTGGCAGTAAACACTGGATTCCGCTTTTCAGCGGAACTGAAAGTCGCCGTTAAGGCAATGACGACTTGACACCGAGCGGCAGAAAACAGACAAGCATGACATCCCTGTTATGCCGAACTTACGTTAATTCTTAATTCAAAAAAAGCTATTTTCTTGACTCTTGATTCTTAATTCTTAATTCAAAAAGCTATTTTTGCATACATGAAACTCAGCATCATCGTGGCCGTGTACAACGTGGCGGAAACGCTCGAGAGATGCGTGCAAAGCATCCTGGGGCAGGACTTCGGCGACTTCGAGCTGCTGCTCGTCGACGACGGCTCCACCGACGGAAGCGGCCTTTTGGCTGACCGTTTGGCGCAAACCGACGTGCGTTTGGCCGTCTTTCACAAGGCCAACGGCGGCCTTTCGTCGGCGCGCAACCATGGGCTCGACCGCGCACGGGGCGAATACCTTGCCTTCGTGGACGGCGACGACGAGCTTGCGCCGGGCACGCTCTCGGCCGTGATGGCCCTGGCCGGGGAGCACCCAGAGTATGACATGATTGAATATCCGGTGACAGAGCGGCCGGGACGGGCCGACTGCCACGTGTTCAACCCCGGCCGCAGAGACTACGCCGACGCCCTTGACTGGCTGGCCGAAAAGGGCTTCAGCCACTGCTGGGCGTGCAACAAGGTGTACAGGCGCGGGCTGTTCGGCGGCGTGAGGTTCCCCGTAGGGCGCAGGTTCGAGGACGTGATTGCCACAGGCCTGCTGCTCACGAAGAGGCCGCGCATAGCCACCACCGGCCGCGGCATGTACCTGTACCACTGGAACGGCGGCGGAATAACGGCCCGCTCGCGCTCGGGCGGACTGACGGAGCTGCTCGAGGCGCAGATCGAGACTGTAAGAAAACTGGACATAGACACACACGAAAGACGCTGGCACGGGCTTTACCTTGACATGTTCACGGCCCAGTTGCACGCCTACCGGGCCACGGGCCGCCTGACGCTTGAAGGACAGCGCGTGGCCGTAAGCCGCCGATACCACGGCACCAAGCCGCTGCTGAAGGCGCTGGCGCTCAACCTGCTGGGCCTGAAAACGGCCTGCCGGCTGTTCAAAATAGCAAGAAAATGAAAATAGTCTACCTCATCGAAGACTTCAGCATGAAGGGCGGGGCGGAGCGCATGGTGGCCGACAAGGCCGACGCGCTGGCCTCTGCCTACGGCCACGAGGTGACGGTGGTCAGCGTCTATCATGACGACAGGCCGCCGGCCTACGCCCTGCGCCGCGCCAGGCTGCTGAGCCTCGGCGTGCCGTTCGCAAGCAAGAGCCGCAACCCGGCGGCCAAGGCGCTCTCCAGGACGCGCACACTCGCCCTCGCCGCAAGGCGCTTCAACGCGGCAATGGCCGACATAAGGCCCGACGTGGTGTTCTTCACCATGAGCCTCGGGGCGCTCCTGCTGCCCCTGTACAATGGCAAGGCGAGGCGCATATACGAGTCGCACACGCCGCGGCGTTTCACCCCCTACCACTCGTTTTTCCGCCCCATGGAGCGCAAGGCCGATGCAGTGGTGTGCCTCACCGACGGCGACGCACGCGAGTTCAGGCACGCAAGAAGGGTGGAAGTGATGCCAAACTTCACAAAACCCACGCCGCAACGCCCCGTAAACTACGCCGTGCGCCGCGCCGTGGCCGTAGGAAGGCTGGAGCACGTGAAGGGCTTCGACATCCTGATACGTTGCTGGAAAAAAGCCGTGAAGGCACATCCCGGATGGCATCTTGACATCTGGGGCGAAGGCTCGCTGCGCGAAGAACTGCAGCGGCAGATAACAGACGAGGGAGCTGACGACGCCATAACGCTCAGGGGGCGCACCGAGAACATGGCTGAAAAATACCACGAATACAGCCTGGCCGTGGCCACGTCGCGCTACGAGGGCTTCTCCATGGCGCTGCTCGAGGCACAGGCGGCGGGCCTGCCAGCGGTAGCCACCGACTTCACGCACGGCGCACGGAGCATCGTAACGGACGGAATGACGGGTCTCATCGTGGCGCAAGGCGACGAGGAAACGCTCGTAAAGGCGCTTGGAAAAACAATGTCTGACGAAAAACTGAGAAGGCTCTACGGCGAAGAAGCACGCCGCCAGGCACGCCGCTTCTCGTTCAAGGAAACAATGGAAAAGTGGGACGCGCTGATAAAAGACGTCTGCACGACATAGCTATTAAACGTCAGGTTTCAATCACTCCACAATAAACACCGGCATACTGCCTGGCCACGACAAGGCTGTCGTGGTGTTTCCTTACGAACTCCACGCTCTGGCGCGACAGCCTTGCAACGCCGCCTTCGGGCACAAGAGCGTTCTCTATGGCCTTGACGTTCTGCTCAAACGACCGCTCGGGGCTTACGTTTACTATCGGCCTTAGCTCGCGCTCGCCAATGAAGTCATAATACTCCTCCTCGCCGCCGCCAATGACCACCGTGCCGCGGGCCATGGCCTCGAGCGAATTCATCGACGGGCTGAAGCTGTACAGCTGGTCCACCAGCACGTCGGCACCGGCCAGCATGCCGCAATACTCGCCGTAAGGCACGTCCTCGACATACTTCACGTCGAGCCGCCCGGGGTTGCGCCGCGCCGCTTCCTCCACCATCCTGCCCATCAGGCGCGCACCCTTCATGTAGTCGCGGCGGCTCTGCACGCCCACAAGCACCTTTATGCTTCCGCCCGTTCCCTTTATCCTGACGTCGGACGGAATCCTGACGGGCAGCGGCAAATAATGAAGCTTGCTTCCGGAAAACAAATTGCTGTAGGCCAGCCAGTACTCGTAAAGGCACGGCACGAGCACGTCGGCCATGCGCGTGGCCTTGCGCCAGCACGCCACACACTCGCCGAGGCGCTGCTCGGCGAGCCTTTCGCGGTTCTCGCACGCGTTGCGCCGCCTTCCGTTCCAGTACATGTCAGAATACCGCGGCACGCCCTTTAGCTGCATCTCGAGCACCAACGGGTCGTCGCCATAGCATCCCTTCACCAGGCGGCGGTTGAATGTCTTTAGGAAACTTATGAGAAGCCTGTTCCAGAACATGCCCAGGGGCACGAACTGATAGTTGTGTATCTGCACCACGTCGTTGCCCACGAGGCGCGGCAAGTGGCGCAAGAGAGTCAGCAGCACCCTCAGTCCGCCCGTCTTCCCCCGGCTCATGTCGCGGCGCAGGTCGACATCGCGCGGACAGTCGTTGCGCCCGTTGCCGCCCGACATGAGCACTACGTCGTGGCCGAGAGCCGCCAACGCGTCCCTCAGCGTGCTGTGAACACGGCTCGCCTCGCCAAGCAACAGAATCCTCATTCTCTTTAACTTCAGAATTAAGAGTTAAGAATCAAGAAAACATGCTTCGCCGGTTATAGGCAAAAGAGTGTTTTCTTAATTATTACGTAGGTTCGGCATAAGGAATCATCTTTCCAATTATATAATTTCTTACCGCTGTGCTTTTCTGCCGCTCAGTGGCAAGTCGTCATTCCGCTGAAAAGCGGAATCCAGAAAACATCCTGACGGCACACCATCCTGGCGGTAAACACTGGATTCCGCTTTTCAGCGGAATGACAACATGACACCGACTTGCAGAAAACTCACAGGTGTGACATCCCTGTTATGCCGGACTCACGTAATTTTTAAGAATTAATTAAAACACTCTTGCGCATATAACCGACGAAGCATGTTTTCTTAATCATTTAAGTTCCATGAGTCGCGCCACGGAATGGTAATCCTGCCGTTCTCGATGATTACCGGAAGCCAGATGTAAAGCGAACGCTCCAGGTCGGTTTTGTTCCAGCGGTCGAACATGGCTATATATACGTTCTTCTTGCCTATGACGGGCTGCACGTAGGTGCTCTGCCCGTAGAAAGTCTTGTCGGCATCCTTGCCCGTGCACGGATTGCCTATCACCTTCCATTCGCCCATCATCGAGTCGGCAACGGCTATTTCGGCCTGGTTGGGATCCCATCCGGTGCATCCCGACGAAATCATGTAGTACTTTCCGTCGTGCTTGAACACTGCGGGCGCCTCGCGGCTCTTGTTGATGAAGTTGCGCGTAAAGCGGCCTGAAGGCTTCAGGTAGTCGTCGGTCAGCAGGCTGATGTGCAGCGTGGCGTTCTCTTCAGACGAGAAGATGTGGTAAGCCCGTCCGTCGTCATCGACGAAGACTGTCTGGTCGCGGCTCATCGCCCCGTTGGGACGGAAGCTGCCCAGATACTCGAACGGCCCCGTGGGAGAGTCTGAAACGGCCACTCCGGCGCACGCCTTGCTGTAGTCGGCGCTCTCAACATGAGCCCACATGACGAACTTCCCGGTCTTCTTGTTGTATATCACCTTGGGGCGTTCAAGCACCTTCGAGGGGTGCAGGTCGTGCTTTGGGTCGTCCTTGACGGCCGGAAGGACTATGCCCTCGAACTTCCAGTTCATCAAGTCTTTCGACGAATAGCAGCTTACGCCGGTAACGTCGGTGCGGTAGCACTCCCATCCGGTCTCGGCCAGAAGCACGGTCTTGCCCTTCTTGTACTCGCCATACCAGTAATATGTGCCCTCATGATAGAGCAGTCCGCCTCCATGGGCGTTGATGGGGTTGCCGTCGGTGTCGTTCCACACCTGTCCGGGACGGAACTCGGTGTACTGTACACGCGCCGCCTGAGCGAAGCAAAGGCCGCAAATAAGCAGCAGGCTTGAAAGAATCTTTTTCATCTATTACTAATTATGAATTATGCATTATGAATTGTGAATTATGAATTATGAATTGTGAATTATGCATTACGAAAGTTCCAGCATTCTCTTGATGGGCTTCACGGCCTCTCGGGCGATGTCCTCGGGCACTTCGATGGCCGGGCTTTCGTCGCGCAGGCACCGGTAGAGCTTCTCCAGAGTGTTCATGCGCATGTATTCGCACTCGTTGCAGCCCTCGTCCGCGCCTTCGGGCGGCACGGGTATGAACTCAGTCTCCGGGCACTTTTTACGCATCTCGTGCAGAATGCCGGCCTCGGTGGCCACGATGTATGTCTCCGTGGGGTGCTCCTGGGCGTATTTCAGCATGACGGCCGTGGAGCCTTTCACGTCGGCCAGGGCGAGCACGGAGTCGGAGCATTCAAGGTGTGCCATCACCACGGCCCCGGGGTGCTGCGCCTTCAGCCTCTCTATGGCCTGCGCCTTGAAGCGCGCGTGAACGTGGCATCCGCCCTGCCACAGCAGCATGTGGCGGCCCGTGGCTTCGTTGATGTATCGGCCCAGGTTCTTGTCGGGGCCGAAGATTATCTTCTCGTCCTCGGGCAGGCGGCGTATTATCTTCTCGGCGTTGCCGCTGGTGACGACGATGTCTGTCAGTGCCTTCACGGCGGCGGTGGTGTTGACATAGCTCACCACGGTGTGGCCCGGGTGCTCCCGCTTGAACTTCTCAAGCTCAGCTGCCGGGCACGAGTCGGCCAGCGAGCAGCCGGCCTGGGGGTCGGGGCAGAGCACCGTCTTGCCGGGGCAAAGCAGCTTGCACGTCTCGGCCATGAAGTGTACTCCGCACATCACTATCACGCGCGCCTCCGTCTCGGCAGCCTTGCGCGCAAGTGCGAGCGAGTCGCCTATGAAGTCGGCCGCGTCCTGTATCTCGGGCCGGGTGTAGTAGTGCGCCATTATGACGGCGTTCTTCTCCGCGCAGAGGCGGCGTATCTCCTGATGCAGTTCTTTGTTGTTCATTGCCTTGTTGATTTATTGTTGTTTTTATAGTGGCGCCTATTTGGCTTATTTGGCTTATCAGGCCCAATGAGCCTGATAGGCCCAATAGGCCAGCCCAAATAGGCCGTTATCCACAACCATTTTATAATCTTCTTTTTTTCTCTTTTTTTAAAAAAACAGAATGAGTTGTTATGATATGCCGTGGATTTGTGCAAAACTTACGCTCCGTTTTCTTGCTTTTTCGGTTGTCAACGTATGCGTGTATGTTTTCAACGGCGGTGTTTTATTGTTACTCTCTGTCTGTCAGGCGTTAAGGCCGGTTGTCAACAGATGTGTATTCTGTTGCAAATTTAATAAGTTTATATATTTTTCTGCCATGAAACCGTGTAAAACTTGCTTATTTTCTTGTCGTAACCTTGTGGATATCCACCTGCTGCCGGCCGGTGACCGGTGGGCTGTTGACATCGCGGCTGTTTTCCACACGGTTTTCCACAGAGTTTTCAACACTCGGCGGAATGCGGCCTTTCGCCGTGCGGAATGTGGCCTTTCGCCGTCCCGTTTGCCGTCTTTCGCGCTCCGTAAGGCCGCATATTGTAGTTTTTCACATTTTTATTTTGTAGTTCGGCGGCCTTGCCGTAACTTTGCACGGATAGGTATGAATCATACACATAGCAAATACAGATGAACGCCAAGACTGACGATTTCGAGATAATGGCACCCGTGGGCAGCCGCGAGAGCCTGCAGGCGGCCATACAGGCCGGGGCCGGCTCGGTGTACTTCGGCATAGGGCGGCTCAACATGAGGGCGCATTCGGCCAACACGTTCACCGTGGACGACCTGCGCGACATAGCCGCCACGTGCGCCGCCGTGGGGATAAAGACTTACTTGACGGTGAACACCATAATATACGACGGCGACATCAGTGACATGCACACTATAATAGACGCTGCCAGGGAGGCCGGCATTTCGGCCGTGATAGCGTCAGACATGGCCGTGATAACGTACTGCCGCAGCGTGGGCATGGAGGTGCACCTGTCCACTCAGCTCAACATAAGCAACATCGAGGCGCTGAAGTTCTACGCCCGGTTCGCCGACGTGGCCGTGCTGGCGCGCGAGCTTAACCTTGACCAGGTGGCCGCCATCCACCGCCAGATAGAGGAGCGGGACATATGCGGCCCGTCGGGCGAGAGAGTGAGGATAGAGATGTTCTGCCACGGCGCGCTGTGCATGGCCGTGAGCGGCAAGTGCTACATGAGCCTCGACAACGCGGGGCGCTCGGCCAACCGCGGCGAGTGCATGCAGCTGTGCCGCCGGTCTTACATTGTTACCGACGCCGACACGGGCACCCAGCTTGAGATAGACAACAAATATATTATGAGTCCCAAGGACCTGAAGACCGTGCGCTTCATCGACCGCATGATGCGCTCGGGCGTAAGGGTGTTCAAGATAGAGGGCAGGGCCAGGGGACCCGAGTACGTGTACACCGTGGTGCAGTGCTACAAAGGAAGCCATAGCCTCCGTGCTCGACGGCACGTTCACCGAAGAGAAGAAAGACGGCTGGGACGAGCGCCTGGCGACCGTCTTCAACCGCGGCTTCTGGGACGGATACTACCAGGGCCAGCTGCTCGGCGAGTGGAACAAGAACTACGGCTCGGCCGCGACGGAGCGCAAGGTGTACGTCGGCCGCGGCGTGAAATACTTCTCCAAGGCTGGGAGTGGCCGAGTTCACATGCGAGGCCGCCGAGTTCTCCGTGGGCGACAAGATGCTCGTCACCGGGCCCACCACGGGCGTGATGTACGTCACCGTCGACGAGATTCACGACGACACGTCATCCGTCAAGACCGCCCGCAAAGGGCACCCGCGTTGCCTTCAAGGTGCCGGCCAAGGTGAGGCCCAGCGACAAAGCTGTTCAAGATAGAGAAAGTAGTAAAGGATTAAGAAAGGAACGACTATGACAATCAACGAAGCACAAGACGAGGTGATAGAGGAGTTTTCCGACTTCACCGACTGGATGGACAAGTACCAGCTGCTCATCGACCTGGGCAACGAGCTTTGAGCCGCTCGACGCGAAATACAAGACCGAGGACAACCTCATAGACGGATGCCAGAGCCGCGTGTGGCTCCAGGCCGACATGAAGGACGGTCTGCTATGCTTCACCGCCGAGAGCGACGCGCTCATAGTGAAGGGCATCATCGCCCTCCTGATACGCGTGCTCAGCGGCCACACGCCAGATGAGATAGCCTCGGCCGACCTGTATTTCATCGAGCGCATAGGCCTCAAGGACCACCTTTCGCCCACACGCTCGAACGGCCTGCTGGCCATGCTCAAGCAGATAAAGATATACGCGGAGGCTTATAAAATTAAGAGTTAAGAATTAAGAATTAAGAAATAATGCTTTGCCAATGATAGCCTGCAAAGGTATTTTTCTTAATTCTTAATTCTTAACTCTTAATTCTTAATTCTCCAAACTCTTAATTCTTAACTATTAATTTTCAAAGAGTGCGCAAACTGAAGGTAACAGAGATGGGCCGCCTGAGCGTGGAAGAGTTCAAGGCGGCCGAGAAGACACCGCTCACCGTTGTGCTCGACGACGTAAGGAGCATGTACAACGTGGGTTCGGTGCTGCGTTCGTGCGACGCTTTCCGCGTGAAGGAAGTCCTGTTGTGCGGCATAACGGCCGCTCCGCCGCATCCAGAGATACACAAGACGGCCCTCGGGGCGGAGGACAGCGTGGCCTGGAGACACCTGCCGTCGGCGCTGGAGGCCGTCAGCGAGCTGAAGTCCAGGGGCGTAACGGTGATGGCCGTGGAGCAATGCGAGGGCAGCACGATGCTCGGCGACTTCCGCCCCGAGCCGGGACGCGAGTACGCCGTGGTGCTGGGCAACGAGGTGAAAGGCGTGGCCCAGGCCGTGGTGGACGCCTGCGACAGCTGCCTGGAGATACCCCAATACGGCACGAAGCACTCGCTCAACGTCTCGGTCACTGCCGGGATAGTGGTTTACCAGTTCGCGGCCAGCCAGGCTCATAAGGCTTACTATTAGGCTCATCAGGCCTATCAGGCCCATTAGACTCATAAGTCCAATAGGCCAAATAAGCCTGATAAGCCTAAGCCAAATTATAAATTATGAATTAAAGAAATAAGGACAATGAAACGACTCATCATCACCGCGCTGGCCGTGGCAGCCCTGTTGGCTCCGGCCGAGGCGCAAGACTACCGCTATAGCAGGTATTACAACTATGACACGGGGCGGCTTGACTACGGCCGTCACGACAGCGGACTGGGCACCGGCAACATGTATTACGGCTTCAGGATAGGCCCGGCATTCTCGTTCGTCAATTCTGACGACCCGTCGCTCGACGGAGGAAAGTGGCAGACCGGTTTGTCCATCGGCGCGCTGGTGGGCCTGCCGCTGTCGCAGAGCGTGCCCCTTTACGCCGAGATAGGGCTGCAATACACCGAGAAGGGCGGCCGCAAGCGGCTGTCGTCGAACAAGAAGATGACTTACGATCTTAACTACATCGAGCTGCCCGTTGTCGTGAAATACATCTACCCAATAGACCGCCACTTCACCCTTCAGCCGTTCTTCGGCGGATACCTGGCCTTTGGAGTGGGCGGCAAGATAAAGAACTTCGAGCAGAGGGAGGCGTTCAGCTCGTTCTCCGACGACGCCTTCCAGCGTTTCGACGGAGGCCTGCGCCTGGGCTGCGGAAGTGGGCTACGACCTGTTCTACGCCGACCTGTCTTACGACATCGGCCTGTCCAACATCTGCCACGACACGTTCGACACGTCGCACAACGGCTGCCTCTCGCTCAATTTCGGAGTGAATTTCTAATGAAATAACATGAGTTCGGCATAACAGGAATGCCATACTTGTCTGTTTTTTGCAAGTCGGTGGCAAGTCGTCATTCCGCTGAAAAGCGGAATCCAGAAAAAATCCAGAAGGAAAACAATCTTGGTGGTAAACACTGGATTCCGCTTTTCAGCGGAATGACGACTTGCCACTGAGCGGCAGAAAAACAAAGCGGTAAGAATTTATATAATTGGAAAGATGATTCCTTATGCCTAACTTACGTTAAAATAAGAAGCAAGGAGGAAAGAAGTAAGGATACTTTTTTCCTTGCTCCTTTCCTCCTTGCTTCTTATTCATTTACCGTCAATCATGATGAATGCCGCCCAGTAGCGTGCGTCGGCATACGGACGCAGGGTCTTCACGGCCGTCTTTTTGGGCCACACCCAGCGGCCGAGGCGGCGCACTTGCGGCTTCGAGGTGTCGTCCTCGTCGGTTTCCACGGTCACGCTTACCGTGTGTTGCCTTACGTCGCGGCGCGCCTTGGCCATGGCTTGGGCCGTGGAGAGGCCGTCGGCCATGTGTCGGTAGAGGCTTGCCATGAACAGCAGGGATGCGCGGTCGTCAACGTTCCACAGGCTTACCACCATGGCTCCGGCTCCGGCCTTCTTCAGTCCGCGCTGCAGGCCGAACACTCCTTCGGGCGTTACCGGCCCCAGTCCGGTCTGGCAGGCCGACATCACCACCATCTCGGCCTGCGACAGGCGTGCCGAGGCGAACTCTGACGAGAGCATCACGCCGTCGTCGCAGCCGCCGAACTGCGGTCTCACCATGCGGTTCGCGCCTGCCAGTATCACGCCGCTGCGTGTCATCGTCTCGTCCTCTCGCAGGCTGTCGCGGCAGTAGGCCAGCGGCTCGGTCTCGCCGTTTGCGGCGAAACAGAAGCCGTGGGAGGCCAAATGGACGAGCCGTTTGCCGTCAATCATGCGCTTGAAGGCCGTCTCCGTGCCGTCGGTTCCCTTTAGGCGTTCTGTCCTTGTGTTTTTCCACGTTTTTCTTATTATCGCCGCTATGGTGTCCACCTCGGTGGCCGTCGACGGCAGGTAGCGGTATCCGCCCTGCGCGGCAGGCGGCAGCTGCAGCCGCGAGAGCGTGGTGGCGGCCGTGCGGTCGGGACTTGCGTTGGTGGGGTAGGGCGTTGCGTCGCAGTCGTCATAGCTCAGTCCGCCTACGAGCAGTGCGCCTTGGCCGCTCCGTTTGTCCGTGCGCAGCAGTTCGCGCGTCGACGTGAGGCGGCACATCCTGTCGCCTCCGCCGGGCGCTCCGTCCATGTTCTCCATGGCCAGCAGGTGCAGCATGCCGTCGGGCGCGAAGTATATGCGGCTGCACCGGGCCGTCAGCTTGTATATTTGTGATAGTAGTTTGTCCGTCAGCGTGCTGTCGGCGTATATGGCGTTCTTGTCCTGGGGGCGTGTCGACGCTATGGCCTGGCCGAGCGTCATGCCGTTTTCCAGCTTGCAGGCTTTCAGGCTGTCTTCGCTCCACAGGGGGGTGAACACGGGCTTCGCACCGGCCTTGAGCACTATGGCGGCATATCGCTTGTCTGCTGCGCGGCCATATCTTACGAACTCCACGGCGGCTTCGCCGCGTTTCAGCATTGCCGCCACGTCGCGCCATGTGGCGTTTGTCCCGGCCATCATCTCGCCGTATTCCTCCAGTGCCGCCATCAGTTGGCGTTCCAGCCTGTCGGCCTCGGCGTTGAGCGAGTCGGCCTCATGCGGCGTTGTCGTTCCGCTTGCGGCCTTGCGGCGCAGGCGTTCCATGCCGTTGTAGAGGCGCGTGGTGGCCGTGTCGCGCCGCGCTGCCTGGCGTATGTCGGCGTCGGCCTGCATCAGTATGCTTTTCGACAGCAGCGCCGCGTCGTATGCCATGCCGGGGTCTTCGGTTCCCGTCTCGTAGCATTCGGCCACGAGCGGCTGCCGGCTGAACCAGAAGTCTTGCCGCTGCTTGGCCGTGAGCATGGCGAACGAGCGTATTACTTCCACGCGCGTCAGCTCCAGGTATTCTTTGAAACTGGCCGCGGCGTCGGCACGCATGCCGGCTGCCAGCAGTATCTCGGCACGCTTGCGCACGCTTATGGCGTAGTCGGGATGGCTCTTGCCTATGTTTTCGGCCTGCCATGCCAGGCACGAGTCGATGTGCGCCAGGGCGTCGGCGTGCCGTCCGCATGCGCTCTCGGCCAGTGCCAGGTTGGCCGTTATGATGCAGCGCGTGCGCCCGTCGGCGGTCATGTGCGCCGCTTCGGCCAGCGCACGTGCGGCCTCTTGGCTTCTGCCTGTGGACATGAGGATGAATCCCCGGTTGGCCTCGGTCGTGGCCTTCACGTCTGCCGGCAGGCCGTCGGTCGTTGTCTGGCTTATCAGCCGCAGCGCGTCGTCGGTTCGCTTCAGGTAGGCGTAGGCCGATGCGAGGTTTAGCAGGCGCACGTGCTGCCACCGCCCGGCGTCAATAGGTTCGAGCATGTCTACCACGTCGGTGTACAGTCCGAGCGCGAGGCACACGTTGCTCATGTTCAGCAGGCCGCGCACATCGAGCAGCTTGGCGTCGCGCATGGCCGTGTAGTCGGCCAGGGCGTCGCGGTAGTCGCCCGTGGCCTGGTGGCACGAGGCCATGCCCGCGAGCGCCCTCAGCCTTATCGAGCGCGATGTTCTGGTGCCGGCGGAGTCGAGCATGGCCGTCACCCGGGCGTATACGGGCAGCGCCTCGGCATGCAGTCCGGCGCGTGCCAGCGAGTCGGCCCTTAGCAGCAGCGTGGCCGTCTGCGCCCCCGATGCGGTGCAAACGGCGGCGAGAAGCAGTGTGATGATGGTCCGGCGCATGGCGTTTAGTTTGATATTATGATGAAACTGGTGTCCGTCTGTGCCTTGTTTTCTATCGTTATGTCAATCGTCGAGGGCTTTTCCACCGTCCAGTCCAGGCGACACAGCTCCTTGCCCCCGGGCGAAGCGTCAGAGAGCTTGCGGCCGTTGGCCTTGTCGTTTACATGTAGGTTGAGCGTCCGTCCGTTCTCGCTCACCACCACGAGGCTCTGCCTGCCCTGTGCGCGGATGGAGTATGTCACGGCAGACTGCGCCTTCACGGCCCTGTGGGTGTACAGAATCTTGGCCTTTTGGTTGCGCAGCACGAAGGGTCCGTCTACCTGGATGAGACTCATGTCCATGTCGCATAACAGAAGGCTGTCCAGGTATTGCGTGTCATACTGCAGGTGTCCGCGCAGCGAGGCCTCGCCCCCGGTGTCCACGTCGGTCAGCGTAAGGTTGCTGAAGGGCAGTTCCTCCAGCTTCTCCATGCCCAGCATCACGTTGTCGGCCGAGCGTTCAGCCACCGCCTGCCTTATCGAAAGGCACGCCTGCGCGGCCCGGTCGAGCAGGTCGTCGGCCTGCCCGTATGCCGCCGTTTGCGCCAGCATGACGGCCAAAAAGATGATAATCGTTCTCATATTTGTTGATGTTTGTTTATTTGCCTGATGTTTTCTGTCATTCCGGGTCGAGCATCACGAACGCCGCCCAGAAGAATGGGTCGGGGTGTGTCGCCCTTAGCTGCGCCACTGCCTGTGTGAAAGCGTCGTGCTTTGACGCACCGGCGAGCCAGCGACTGTAGAAGTCCTGCATGAATAGCGACGTAGCCCTGTCGCTTACGTTCCACAGTGATAGGATGAGAGTCCTTGCCCCGGCCTCCTTGAAACCGCGCTGCAGGCCGTAGACTCCCTCCGTGCTGTAGTCGCCAAGGGCGGTCTCGCAGGCCGAGAGGGTGACGAGCTGCGCGCGCCCCAGGTCGAGGGTGGACAGCTCTGCGGCTGTTAGAATTCCGTCCTCGCGGTCTGGCTTCTTCTGTCCGAGCCACGTTGCGTTCGCCCCGTCGAAGGTCAGTCCCGTGCGCTGCATCGACGAGTAGCGGTCGCCGGGGTGGTTGGCGAGGAAGGCGTTAGCTGCCACGTCTTTCTCGTCGATGTAGAACCCGTGGGTGGCAAGGTGTATTATGTCCGTGCTCTGTCCGTCGAGCGCGTAGAAGTTAGGCTCCGTTGCGTTCTCTGCGACGTATCGTTTGATGTCGATTCCGCCGTCCTTCATGTCATCTGAGATGGTGTCCGCCTCTGCGCGTGTCTCCTCAAGATATGGGAAAGTCTCCTCCATTGCTGCGCGGTATTCTGCCTTCTGTCCGCCTTCGGCCAGGAAGGCGTGCTCCGGACTGTAATACATTCCTCCGAAAACAGCGGCCGATTGCGCCTTCATGGGCTGTCTTCCGCGCAGCAGCTGAGCCGTTGTTGATAGGTATCGCAGGTCGTAGCGGTCAATGAGTCGTGTGTCCCTGCTGACCGGTATGGCGGCGAAGGCAACGCGGTGCAGGAACGCCGTGGGCGAGTAATACACCGTCTTTACACCCTGCAAACATTCTTCCATGGGTTTCCAAAGCATCTCATAAAGTCGCGATCTGCCGTAAGTGTAGAGCCGTCTTGCCTTTGTCTGCGCCGGCATGTCTGCCACGCTGTTCAGAATGTTGTAGCAATCCATGGCGTTGCCGAGCCTCACGTATCTTGGCGTTTCGTATCCCTTTCGCAGCACGAGAGCCGCCAACACGCTGTCTGTCTGTATGAACTCTATGGCCGCCTCGCCGTCACCGAGTCGCGCCTGTACTTCCTGCCACGTAGCCACGCGCATGGTGTCTGATCGGAACTTGGCCGTGCGCCACGCCAGTTCCTTCTCCAGTCGGTCTATGGCCGTCTGCATCTTGGCGTGCCGCATGTTTTGCAGCGAGTCCATGAAGTTGGTTTCCATCGCGCTTTTCTGCTTCTTGAGCATGTCCAGAGTGTCAAGCTTTGCGATGATGCTGCTATCTCCCGAGCGCATGATTGAGCGTTTCAGCCGTTCCCACGAGTGCAAAAGCAGACCCTTGTCGAAGAGCGCCGCGTCGTATGCCGGGCCTGAGAGAGTCTCGGAACGCCGGCCCATCATGGCGTTGATGAAGGTGCTTGAGTTCCTGTAAGTGCTCAGGAACTGCTCCCGTTCGTTGGAAGCCATGTAGTCGAAGTTGCCCAGTATGTATTCCTTCAGCCTCCGGGCTTGCGCCAGAGCGGCCTCCACGGCTTCGTCGTCAAGGCTGAGAATGCTTGTGGATGTAGCCTGAATAAAGCCTATATGCATCTGCTCTAAGCTGGAGAACCGGCCAATTTGCTTGTAGCACCGCGTGTTGTACTTGTATGTGTTTTTGTAATCGTCGCGGTTGGCGTAGAAGTCTGTCATTATCCTGTCGCTCTTCCATGGCGTTCCAAGGGCGTCGTATGCCTCGGCTATGCGTTCCATGTAGTGCAGTTCGCGCTCCGTGTCGCCGTGTACGAAAGAGTACCATTGCATCAGGGCTTTTATCAGTTGCAGGTATTGCGGATTCATCCTGTAGTCATAAGGTTTGCTGTATAAGGGGAAACCTTTTTCCAGTTCGAGCAGTATAGGTATTATCCGCTTTTCTATTATGTCTACCGATTCGTTTTCTTTGTCGATGTATTTTTGGTGTTCGCCTGCTGTCTCATAGGTCATTCCGGTATCGGCCATTTTGTCGTCAATGCTTTTCTTGACTTTAGAGACAAAGTCAACGGCTGTTGCAAGTATCCTTATTCCATGCTTGTAAATCACATCTATCGATCCTCCCGATGCCTCATACACCTGCAGGAGCACGTTTATTGCGGGCAAGATGGTTGTCAGGGTCTTGTCCTCATCGTCGGGAGTGCGCCAGTTGAAGATGAGATATCTGTTCCATAGCATTTCAAGATATTGTAATGATACCTGCAGTCCTGCCGACTCAAATGCCGTTATTTCCTGTTCGTTAAGCAGTTCGGCGTCGGTTTGCCGGTTGAGGAACATGTATGTGCTGAAAAGCTCGTCAAACAGGTTGTACCGGCTGAAGTCTGCAAGCTGGCATATCTCTTTTGCCGTGTTCCAGCCCTTTTCAACGGCTTTCAGTGCAAGGTCGTCACGGTTGATATGCTTGTAATAGCTTGAAAGATATATGTATCCGTTCAATGTCTCGCTGTTGGCCTCGATGTTGTCGGCCATGAATACCGCCGCACCTTGCTCAAACAGGGATCGCAGGCTGTCCTCGCTGTAGCTGCCAGAGTTGAGCGTCACCTGTCCCAGCCACAGCGTCACGTATGCCTTATCGGCCGGAATTTCGCTTTTGCCGACGATTTCCAGCAGCGAGCCGAGCAGCTTTTTCGCTTTGCCGTATTCGCGCATTGAGTTGAGATGCTTGCTGTATTCGAGCATCAGCATGGTGGGGTTGAGCTTTGTTCCGGCGTAAGCCTGTATGGCTTTCTCATACTGCCGGGCTATTTCTTCGCTTGATTTGCCAGACACTTCCATGCATGATGCCAGCGAATATTGCGTCACGGCCTTCACTGCCGGCTTGCTTTCATCTGCCAGTTGGTCGATGAAGCGGAGCGAGCGGTTCAGGAGTTTTATGGCGTTGTGGCTTCCGGAATAATTGTATTGCAGCTGTGACATGCTGTTGCAGGCCGCCACGAGTCTCCACGAAGGCCGCGTGCCTGACTGCAGGGCGATGTCCGTGAGGTGTGCGAGCTTGGCCATGAACGTGTCCTTGTCGTATGTCTCGTAAGCGTAGATCAGGTCGAGCGAGTTGGCGACATACTGCCCCGGGTCGTCTGCAAACACCTTAATTGCCAGTTCAGAGTATTCTTTCTCCATGCCATTGAACGCCTGCGGCAGAGCGTTTCCACCGTCGGCGAAGGCCATGTTGACCGTCATCATGAACAGCGACGAGAGGTATCCGGGCGTTTCCTCGCCGTAGAACGCGCGGCAGGCGGCGGCCATGTCGGCGTATTCGTGCGTGAACTTCATGGGCTGTCCGTTGACGGCGGCTATGTAGTCGCGCAGTGCCTTCGTGTCGGCTATGGCCGGATGTCCGGTCGGCAGGGCGCTTTCGGTAAGGGCTACTATGCTATCGGCGGATGTTACGAGTTGCTGCCCGTCGTCCTTTCCGGTGCGCGACATCAGGTAGTTCATCATCGGCGTGGCGAAGTCGGGATGCCCGTTGCGCGGCATGCGGCGGTAGATGGCTGCGCTTTGGGCGTAAAGCCAGTCGCTGTTTGTCCTCAGTCCGATGGACGTGATGGTGGTGTATTGCGCCGGGTCGGTGGCCGGGTCGGCAAGCAGGATGCTGTCCTGAGCCAGCGCGAAGTCGTCGGGAAAGTCGGTGTAGGCCTTCATCTGCGCCAGCATCATGTACGCTTCGGCCTTGTCGCGGCTGTCGGGCTGACTTTCGTAGCATTGCAGCGCGCGCTTCTCCAGGCTGAACAGCTCGGCGAAGCGCATGGGGTTTTCGCCCTCGGTGATGTAGCGCAGCGTGTGGAGTCGTGTCAGCTCGTAGAGGACAAGCCGTCTTTCGGCTCCCGATGAACGGTCTTTTGCAGCCTCGTTGACGGCCTTTTCGATGGTGGAAAGGCACCTTTTGTCATATATCGAATAATATGTGCATGCCAGGTTGTACAGCGTCCGTGCCCGTGTCAGCGGACTGCAGCGCCGCGCGATGTCCGCAAGAGCCTCGGCAGCGGCGGTCTTTGCGGCGTTGGCCGTGTCCAGTCTGTTTGCCGCCCTTATGCCGGCGTACCGGGCGATGGCGGGCGACAGAGGCGCGGCGGCCTGCAGGCGGCTTGTGGTGAGGCTGTCATTTGAGAGCGAGGACACGGCTTCAGAGGCCTCATAAATGAGGCTGTCGGCCATGCCGTCCGTAATTTTTGCGGATGTGGCGTGCGCCGTGATAATTGCCAAAAGTATGGTCAGTATCCTCATTTAAAAATTAGTTTGCCATCAGTTTTGATGTTTCCTCTCACTCGGGGTCGAGCATTACGAATGCCGCCCAGAAGAATGGGTCGGGGTGTGTCGCCCTGAGCTGCGCCACTGCCTGGGTGAAAGCGTCGTGCTTTGACATGCCGGCGAGCCACCGGTCGTAGAAGTCCTGCATGAAGAGCGACGTTGCCTTGTCGCTCACGTTCCAGAGGGAGAGGATGAGAGTCCTTGCCCCGGCCTCCTTGAATCCTCGCTGCAGTCCGTAGACTCCCTCCGTGCTGTAGTCGCCAAGGGCGGTCTCGCAGGCCGAGAGGGTGACGAGCTGCGCGCGCCCCAGGTCGAGGGTGGACAGCTCTGCGGCTGTTAGAATGCCGTCCTCTCGGTCTGGCTTCTTCTGTCCGAGCCACGTTGCGTTCGCCCCGTCGAAGGTCAGTCCCGTGCGCTGCATCGACGAGTAGCGGTCGCCGGGGTGGTTGGCGAGGAAGGCGTTGGCGGCCACGTCTTTCTCGTCGATGTAGAATCCGTGGGTGGCCAGGTGTATTATGTCCGTGCTCTGGCCGTCGAGCGCGTAGAAGTTAGGCTCGGTAGCGTTCTCGGCCACGTACCGTTTGATGTCGATTCCGCCGTGCTTCATGTCTTTGGATATCGTGTCCGCCTCTGCGCGTGTCTCTTCGAGATAGGGGAAGGTCTCCTCCATTGCGGCTCGGTATTCTGCCTTCTGTCCTCCTTCGGCCAGGAAGGCGTGCTCCGGACTGTAATACATTCCTCCGAAAACGGCTGCCGATTGCGCCCTGCCGGGCCGCCTCTCGCGCAGCAGCTGAGCCGTTGTTGATAGGTATCGCAGGTCGTAGCGGTCAATTAGCCGTGTGTCCCTGTCTACCGGAATGGCGGCGAATGCCACGCGGTGCAGGAACGCCGTGGGCGAATAGTACACCGTCTTGACACCTTCCAGACAGCTTTCCATCGGCTTCCAGAGCATCTCATAAAGTCGCGATCTGCCGTAAGTGTAGAGCCGTCTTGCCTTTGTCTGCGCCGGCATGTCTGCCACGCTGTTCAGAATGTTGTAGCAATCCATGGCGTTGCCGAGCCTCACGTATCTTGGCGTTTCGTATCCCTTTCGCAGCACGAGAGCCGCCAACACGCTGTCTGTCTGAATGAACTCTATGGCCGCCTCGCCGTCACCGAGCCTTGCCTGCACTTCCTGCCACGTAGCAACGCGCATGGTGTCTGATCGGAACTTGGCCGTGCGCCACGCCAGTTCCTTCTCCAGTCGGTCGATGGCCGTCTGCATCTCGCCGTATTTCAGGCTATAGTTGAAGTCCTTGACGTTGCCTTCGGTGGCGCTCAGCTGTTTCTTGAGAAAGTCCAGAGTGTCAAGCTTTGCTATGATGCTGTTGTCTCCCGAGCGCATGATTGAGCGTTTCAGGCGTTCCCACGAGTGCAGCAGCAGGCCCTTGTCGAAGAGCGCGGCATCGTAAGCTGGGCCGGAGAGCCTGTCAGGTTGGCGGTTGAGCAGTGAGTTTATCCATACGCCCGTGTTGCCGTATGTGTTCAAGAACTGCTCCCGTTCGTTGGATGCCATGTAGTCGAAGCTGCCCAGCACGTAGCTGCGTATCCGTTTGGAATGGGCCAAAGAGGCTTCCACGGCCTCGTTGTCCAGGTTAAGCTGATAGGCGGCATGCGCTATGTTGGCTTCAAGTGCTATCTGGTTGAACACGCTGAAATGTTCTATCTGGCTCTTGCAGCGGCGCAGATAGGTGTATGCGTCGTTGTAGTCTTTTTCCTTGATGTAGTATTCCGCCATAGTGTTGTCGGTCAGCCAGGGGGTGTTCTGTAGCTCGTTCACCTCGGCCATGAGCTTCAGGTAGTGCAGGCTCTGTTCCCTGTCGTGTATCACGTAGGCGTACCATTGGAAGAGGCTTTGTATCAGGCCGACGTATGTCGGCATCAGGCGGTATTCGTAAGAGGCGGCATAGGTGGGGAATCCGTTGACCAGATTTATCATTACCGGCACGAACTGCTTGTCTGATGCGCTTATTATGTTGTTGGCGTAATCGATGTATTCCTTGAATTTTCCGGCTGTCTCGTACGTTATTTTGTAGGAGTCCATGTAATTGTCCAGCCAGATTTTCGATTTTATGATCATGTCCAGGGCGGCTGTAAGGAACATCGAGCCGGAGTTGTAGATTACATCCTGCGACTGCCCTACGTCGTATATCTTCTTGATTATCGGATAAATGTCCATCAGCACGGGCATGGTCTTTATCGGATCGTTGGGAGTGCGCCACAAGGCTATGGTATACCTGTTCCAAAGAAACTCCATATAGTTGTACGAGTTTTGCAGCTCGGGGGTGTCGAACGCGGCTATCTGCTGTTCGTTTATCCGTTCGGCGTCCTTGTCGCGGCCCGTGTTTAAGTATGCTGTGAACAGCGAGTTGAATATGTTTTGACGCGACGCGTCGTTAGGAAGGCATACTTCCTTGGCCGTTTCCCAGCCTTTTTCAAGTGTTTTTATGAACAGTTCCTTGTCTGTATAACTGTAGATGTTGGCGAGATAGATGTATCCTTGCACAGTCTCATAGTTGAATACCTGTCCGTCGGCCATGTACACGGGCGCGGCCTGCTCGCAGATGTGGCGCAGGCTGTCAGTGTCGAACTTGCCGGTGTTGAGCATCGTCTGGCCGAGCCACAGCTGCACGTAAGCCCTGTCGAGCGGGTTTTGGCTGATGTCGTCGAGCCGCAGCATGGCTTTCAGCTGCGTCTTTACTTCCTCAAGGTCGTTTATTCCGTTAAGGTAGCGGCAATAGTCCATGACAGGTATAGCCGTGCTGAGACCCGTCTCGGCGTAAGTATTGATGGTCTTGGCGTATTGCCGCTTTATCTCTTCTTGCGACGCGCCGGTGTTTTGCAGGCTTGTTATGAGGTCATATTGTACTGTGGCCTTCACGGGCGGCATCTCTCCGCCGGCCAGCAGGTCGACGTTCCTGATGTTTTGCCTTGCCACTTCCGCGGCTTTTTCGTTCATTCCGTACCTGTAGTATGTGTAAGATATCTGGCGTGCGGCGGCCACGAGCTTCCACGACGGCTTGTTCTGTGGGTTCATCACGATGCCGGCCAGATAGTCGAGCTTGGCCTTGAAAGCGGCCGGGTCGTGCAGTTCATAAGCGTAGAGAAACGTTGTCTGGTCTATGACGAACTGTCCTGGGTGGTCGGCGTAGGCCTTTGCGGCCACGCGCTCGTATTCCTTCTCAACGTTGTAGAAGTCCTGTTGCAGTCCGCTTTGCGCGGCGGCGAGCGACAGGGCGTTGGCCATTGTCGTGAGGGTTATCAGGTAGTTGGGGTTTTCCTCGCCGTAGAATCCGCGCAGGGCGGCCAGCATGCCGTCGTATTTCCACGAGAAGCGCAGGGGGTAGCCGCAGGCCGCGGCTATGTAGTCGCGCATTATCTTTATCTCGTCAGGGTTGGTATAGCCCGTTGGGAAGTATTTTTCGGCCACGGCCACGGCGCTGTCCGCCGATGCCACGATGGACGAGCCGCCGTCCTTTCCGGCTCGCGACATGAGGTAGTTCAGCCACGGCACGAGGGCGTCGGGGTGCTCCTTGCCCAGCACGCGGCGGAAGATGGCCAGGCTCTGGGTGTAGTAATAGTTGCTGTTGGTGGTCAGTCCGGTCTGGTCGGAGTATTCGTAGCGCGAGCGGTCGGTGTCCGGGTCGGCGAGCAGTATGGTCTCCTGTGCGTGCGTGAAGTCATCAGGAAAGCTGGTGTAGTTTTTCATCACGGCCAGTATCTGGTACGCCTCGGCCTTGTCGCGGCTGTCGGGACGGTTCTCATAGCATTCCAGGGCGCGCTTCTCCAGGCTGAACAGCTCGGGGTAGCGCATGGGGTCCTCGCCGTCGGCAAGGTTGTATAAGAGGTACAGGCGCGTCAGCTCGTAGAGCGTCAGGCGCGCGTCTGAGCCCGTGGTGCGGTCGCGCCGCGCTGCGGCGATTGCCTTTTCTATGGTGGGTATGCTCTGGCGGTTGAACATTGTGGCGTAGACGTTGGCCAGGGCGTACAGGGCGCGCGCCTCCGCCTTCGGCGAGCAGTCTTTCGCGGTGCGTGCCAGGGCCTCGGCTGCGGCGGTCTTGAGGGCGTGGCCCTTGTCCTGTGTCTTTGCCCGGAGTGCGTCGGCGTAAGCGGCCAAGGCGGGCGCGATGCTTGAGGCGGCGCTTATCTTGTCCGCCGTGGCGTTGTCTGCGGCGAGCGACGCCACGGCGTCGGCGGCCTCGATTACGGTTTTGTCGCGGCTGTCGGCGGCGCGGCCGTGCGTGGCCTCGATGGCGTGCGCCGGTGCTGCCATTATGGCGGCTGTTGCGGCCAGCAGCAGGGCTGTCTTGGTGATGGTGGCTTTTCTCATGGCGAAAGGGCGTGTTTTAGTGTGTGAAAGGCCGTTGTCGGCGGCGCGTTTTGCCGCATGTCAAAATGTCACATGGGGTAGGCGGCATCGCCGGGCGTGCCCAGTCCCATCTTTTCTATGAGGTCCTGGCTTATCATTCCGGCCGGCGCGCTCAGGGTGGTGATGACCCACTGGCGTGCCGTCTCGTCCCACCGTTGCGACTCTATCACCTGCCATGCCTTGGCGCCCCATCCCTGCTTCGGCTCCATGCGCTTGCGCCGCTTGCGGTCGGCGCGCCACTCGTCGCGGTATTCGTCGGTGACGCTGCACTGCTCAGACAGCTTCACGGTCATCTTGTATTCGCCCGTGCCCCAGCTGTTGTGGTACTGTCCGGCCTCGTCGCGGTATCCCATGAACGAGCGCGGCACGATGAAGCTCTCGCCCTTTATCTCCACCGGCTCGCCCTTTGACTCTCCGCGCACGTAGCGGTACTTGCCATGCGCGTCAACCTGGGCCGAGTCTACGGGCACCTCGAGCGTGAAGCGTCCCAGCTCGCGGTCCTTCTGCAGGATGGTAAGCTCGTTTATCCACGAGGAGGTGAGCCTCATGTCCATCTTCATGACATACTGTCCGCGCTCGCGGAAGAGGTAGGGCAGGGTGTATGCGGAGTTGGGCAGGTTGCTGTGCGAGGGGCAGAGTATGAGCGTGTCGAGCACCAGCTCGAACTTTGAGTGGTTGATTATGCGGTCGAGCTTGGAGCGGTCTACGTGGCACGACACGTAGAACACCGTGTCGCCGCGCTCTCCCAGGCGCAGGCATCCCAGTCCGTTGAAGGTCATGCCCTTGGGGTCCATCGCCCCGTCCACGGACGGCGCGGAGTAGAAGTCGTTGATGTCGTTCACCGTGCCCAGGCTCGTCTCGAAGGTGGTCTCGGCCTCCACCGTCTCCTCCCATTCCTTCTTGAGCCGCGAGGGGCGCGTTATGAGCGAGGCAATGGCGTTGACGCCCATGTCGATGAAGCTCGTGACGTAGCTTCCGGCCATCTTCTTGCCTGCGTCGGTGGCCGACTGCAGCAGGTCTGACACGTATCCTCCGCGCGACTGCGCGTCGGCCTGCATCGTCTGAATCTCGGCTCCCAGCGCGTCGTTGGTGTAGATGAAGGTGGTGTATTTGGCCTGTGCCTGTGCCTCGGCGGGCGCGAGCGTTACGGCGGCCAGCGCGGCCATTGCGGCCATTGCGAGTAAGTTGGTGTGGAAAAGTCTCATGTGTGTTTGTGTTTAAGGATGTGAAACAAAGGGTAACTTTAGCGCAAATATACTGGTTTTCAGCGTGATAAGCAAGCAAAACGGGCAAAAAATGGCCCGTTTTGCGGCATGTGTAGCCGTTAGGTTTACATTACAGGACATGAAAAAGGCGTGCATGCCGGTTTGCGCATGCACGCCTGTTGGCGGTTGTCTGCGGCCTTGCCGTCATCTTATGAACAGCAGCTCGCGGTATTTTGGCAGCGTCCACAGCTCGTCGGCCACTATCAGCTCGAGCTTGTCTATCTGGTATCTGATCTCCTCCATCTTGGGAGCCACCGTGTCGTGGTAGGCTATCGCCTTCTCGCGTTCGCTCTCGATCTTGTTCGCCACCTTGCGCGCCTCGATGAGTTCCTCCACGCCCGTCTCTATCTTCTGCGTGCGCTCGGCTATCTCCTCGATTAGCTTCATGTTGCGCGCGCAGAGCTTGTCGGCCTTCTCTGGCGTGAATATCTGACGCATGTCCATCACGTTCTTGGCCAGGCGGCTCTGGTAGTGGGTGGCCACGGGCACGATGTGGTTCATCGTTATGTCGCCCATTACGCGTGCCTCTATCTGTATGCGTTTTGTGTAGGTGTCCCATTTCACTTCGTTGCGTGCCTCGAGCTCCTTGCGGTTCATGACGTTCATGGTCTCGAACATGCGTATGGAGTCTTCCTTCAGGTAGTTGTCGAAGATTATGGGGCAGCTCGTCTCGCAGTCAAGTCCGCGCCGCTTGGCCTCCTCCACCCACTCGTCGGAGTATCCGTTGCCGTCGAAGCGTATCGGCTTGCACGTCCTGATGTCCTCGCGGAGGATGTCTATGATGGCGTCTGTGGTGTCCTGTCCCTTGGCGATGAGCGCGTCGACGCGCCGCTTGAAGTCGGCCAGAGCCTCGGCCACGGCGGTGTTCAGGGCTATCATCGCGCTTGCGCAGTTGGCCTCCGAGCCCACGGCGCGGAACTCGAAGCGGTTGCCCGTGAAGGCGAAGGGCGAGGTACGGTTGCGGTCGGTGTTGTCGATGAGCAGCTCGGGAATCTCGGGTATGTCGAGCTTCATGCCCTGCTTGCCGGCCACGTTGAACAGGTTGTCCTTGTCGCTCTTCTCGATGTGGTCGAGAAGTTCGCTGAGCTGCTTGCCCAGGAACGACGAGATGATGGCCGGGCGGAGCCTCGTTGGCGCCCAGTCGGTGGGCGTTGGTGGCGCTCATTATCGAGGCCTTGATGAGTCCGTTGTGCTTGTAAACGCCCATGAGGGTCTCCACCACGAAGGTCACGAAGCGCAGGTTCTCCTCCGGGTTCTTGCCGGGAGCGTGGAGCAGCACGCCAGTGTCCGTACTAAGGCTCCAGTTGTTGTGCTTGCCCGAGCCGTTGATGCCGGCGAAAGGCTTCTCGTGCAGAAGGACGCGGAAGCCGTGCTTGCGCGCCACTTTCTTCATCAGGGACATGAGAAGCATGTTGTGGTCGTTGGCGATGTTGGTCTCCTCGAAGATGGGAGCTATCTCAAACTGGTTGGGGGCGACCTCGTTGTGGCGCGTCTTGCAAGGTATCGACAGCTCCAGGGCCTGTATCTCCAGGTCCTTCATGAACGCCTGCACGCGGTCGGGGATGGTGCCGAAGTAGTGGTCGTCCATCTGCTGGTTCTTGGCCGAGTCGTGTCCCATGAGGGTGCGTCCTGTGAGCATGAGGTCGGGACGCGCCGAGTAGAGCCCTTCGTCGACGAGGAAGTATTCCTGTTCCCATCCGAGGTTGCACGTCACTTTCTTCACTTCGGGGTAGAAGTAGTGGCAGACGTCGGTGGCGGCGACGTTCACCGCGTGCAGGGCGCGCAGCAGCGGCGCCTTGTAGTCGAGCGCCTCGCCGGTGTAGGATATGAATATTGTGGGGATACAGAGCGTGTCGTCCATGATGAATACGGGCGAGGTGGGGTCCCAGGCGGAGTAGCCGCGCGCCTCGAACGTGTTTCGTATGCCGCCGTTGGGGAACGAGCTGGCGTCGGGTTCCTGCTGCACGAGCAGCTTGCCCGAGAACTCTTCTATCATTCCGCCCTTGCCGTCGTGCTCTATGAAGGCGTCGTGCTTCTCGGCGGTGCCCTCGGTCAGCGGCTGGAACCAGTGCGTGTAGTGCGTCACGCCGTTCTCCTCGGCCCACTGCTTCATGCCGGCGGCCACGGCGTCGGCTATGGAGCGGTCGAGGCGCGAGCCGTTGTCCATCACGTCGATGAGCGCGTCGTAGACCTGCGGCGGCAGGTACTTGTACATCTTGGCGCGGTTGAACACGTACTTGCCGAAGTATTCCGACGGTCTTTCCACCGGCGCGATAACTTCCAAAGGCTTCTTCTTGAACGCCTCTTCTACAACCTGAAATCTTAAGTTTGTCATTGCTTTATGCGGTTATGCGGTCATGTTTATTTGCTGCAAAGATACGTTTTAATTTCATTCCGTAAGCGTTTTGCCGGGAAAAAACGCACATTTTGCCACATTGGCAATGTGAAACGGCGCATGTGGCGGCGCATGGCCGCGTGTTGTCATCTTGCCATCCACGCGCCTATGCGCCGCATGGCTTCCTCGCATGCGGCCTTGCCGGCGAACGAGCTTAGCCTTACGTAGCCTTCGCCGCCGGGGCCGAAGCCGGCTCCGGGCGTGCATACCACCTGTGCGCCGTAGAGCATGCGCTCGAAGAACTTGAGGCTGCCGGCTTCTCCGGGGATTTTCACCCACAGGTAGGGGGAGTTGTCGCCGCCGTAGGCTTTGAGCCCGAGCCGCTTCAGCGCGGCCTTCATCGTGGCGGCGTTGTCCAGGTAGCGGTCTATCGTCTCCTTGACCTGGCCCTTGCCTTCGGGCGTGTATGTGGCCTCGGCCGCGCGCTGGCTGATGTAGCTTGTGCCGTTTGACTTGGTCGAGAGCCGGCGCAGCCACATCTCGTTGAGCGGATAGCGCTTTGTGCCGTCCATGCTGGAGGCGGTCAGCTCGCGCGGCACGACGGTGTATCCGCACCTCACTCCGGTGAAGCCGGCCGTCTTGGAGTAGCTGCGGAACTCCACGGCCACTTTCTTCGCGCCTTTTATCTCGTAGATGGAGTGGGGCAGCGAGGGGTCGCGTATGAAGGCCTCGTAGGCCGCGTCGTAGAATATCAAGGCGTCGTTCTTCGCGGCGTAGGCCACCCACTTGCGCAGTTCGTCTTTCGTAAGGGCGGTGCCCGTGGGGTTGTTGGGGCTGCACAGGTATATCAGGTCCACGCGGTGGTCGGGCAGCCGGGGCGTGAAGTTGTTTTCCTCGGTGCAGCGCAGGTAGGTCACGTTGCTCCACCGTCCGCCGTCGAGCGTGCCGGCCCGTCCGCACATCACGTTGCTTTCGATGTAGACGGGGTAGGTGGGGTCGGTCACGCCGATGCTGTTGTCCCAGCGCACCAGTTCGCCGATGTTGCCCGTGTCGCCCTTCGCCCCGTCGTTTACGAATATCTCGGAGGCGTCGAGATGCACTCCGCGCGGCAGGTAGTCGTTCTTCACAATGGCTTCGCGCAGGAACATGTATCCCTGCTCCGGGCCGTAGCCGCGGAAGCCTTCGGGCGTGCCCATCTCGGCGGCGGCCGTCTGCATGGCTTCCACCACGGCCGGGCAGAGCGGCCGTGTCACGTCGCCAATGCCGAGGTTTATCACGTCGGCCTTGGGATGCGTGGCCTTGTATGCGTTGACCTTCTTCGCCACGTCGGCGAAGAGGTAGCTCTTTGTCAGCTTCAGGTAGTGTTCGTTTATCAGGGACATGTTTTTTGCTTTTTTGCTTTTTTGCTTTTTTACTTTTTCACTTTTTCACTTTTTCACCTTTTCACCCTTCCACCCTTCCACCCCAAACGGCCTTCCCGTTTGCCGTCTTCCGGCGTGCGTTTTGCCGTCTTCCGGCGTGTCGTTTGCGGCCTTTTGTGGGGCGTGTCGCAAGTGCCTGGGCGACAGGCTGTTGCGTCAGATTACGTTGAGGTGTCTCAGCGCCTTGGCCACTCCGTCCTCGTCGACGCCGCCGGCCACATAGTCGGCCGCGGCCTTCACGTCGTCGGGCGCGTTGCCCATTGCCACGCCAGTGCCGGCGGCGCGCAGGATGGGCTTGTCGTTGGCCCCGTCGCCGAAGGCGATGGTGTCCTTAATGTCTATGCCCAGGTGGGCGGCCACGGTCTTGAGTGCCGTGCCCTTGTCGGCTCCGATGGCCGTTATGTCGGTGAAGTCGGGATACCACCGCGCCGACACGCACGACGGCAGCATCCTCATCAGCCCTCGCTCGCGATCCTCGCCGATGATGGGCGTCAGCTGTATTATGCGCTGCGAGAGGACTGTCTCCAGCGGAGTGCCCTCGCCCAGGTCGCTCACGGCGAGCATCCGGCGGAAGAGGCGGTCGACGTCGGCGTTGTCGTTCACCACGGTGAGGTCTCTCTCGCCCACCACGAGCGAGGCGAAGCCCTCCCTCATGGCCGCGTCGACAAGGGCGCGCGCCTCCTCCGCGGGAATCTCGCGGCAGTCTATCACCTTGCCGCCCACCGTGCAGCAGGCCCCGTTGGCAGTTATGTATCCGTCTATGAGGTGCTCTATCCGGCCCAGGTTGTTTATCAGCCTCACGGGCCTGCCGGTAGAGATGAACACCATGGCGCCGCGGCTCTTGGCCTCGGCCAGCGCGTCCACGGCCGACTGCGGTATGCTGTGGGTGTTGAAGCTGACGAGCGTGCCGTCAATGTCGAAGAACAATGCTTTTGTCATGATATATCGGTTGTTTTTCCTGCAAAATTACGTCATTTATTTGTTAAAGCGGTTATAATGTGATAAATTTGCACGCAAAATCGCGGTTTGGCGCAATATCGCGCCCCGTTCCGCGTTTTATCCGAGAATTGTGGCGCCGCGGCGGCGGCTTGTTTTGTAATCACCGAATTGTTTAAGGAAAACGGAATGAGAATACGTAAACTTTTTACCAGACGCGAGCTGTTAAGGCGCAAGAAGCGCCTCTCGCTCATGCTTGGCTGCATCGCCGCGGTGGTGGTGGCCTACATAATCATAACCTGGCCCGAGAAGGCTGAGCCAGAGCCGCCCCTGGTGGCCGTCGAGCCGGTGGGGGTGAAGGACGTGGAGATCTACGGCGACTACGTGGGGCGCGTCCGCGCGCAGCAGTTCGTCGAGGTGCGCGCCCGCGTGGAGGGCTTCCTCGAGCGCATGGCCTTCGCCGAGGGCACGTATGTCAGGAAGAACCAGGTGCTCTTCGTCATAGACCAGCGCCAGTACAAGGCCAACGTGGACAAGGCTCGCGCGCAGCTGCGCAAGGACTCGGCCCTGGTGCGCAAGACCAAGCGCGACCTTGACCGCATACGCCCCCTCTTCGAGCAGAACGCCGCCAGCCGCCTCGACCTCGACAACGCCATAGCCGCCTACGAGACGGCCGTGGCCGGCATGGGCATGAGCCGCGCCGACCTCGACCAGGCCGAGCAGGAGCTCGGGTACACCATAGTGCGCTCGCCCATATCGGGATACATCAGCGAGAGCATCGTGGACCAGGGCACGCTCGTGGGCCCGGGCGGAGAGTCGCTCCTGGCCACCATCGTCAAGAGCGACACGGTGCTCGTTGACTTCAGCATGACCGCTCTCGACTACCTCAACAGCAAGGAGCGCAACGTCAACCTGGGACAGCGCGACTCGTCGCGCTCGTGGCAGCCGTACGTCACCATCACCCTGGCCGACAACAGCGTCTACCCCTACAAGGGGCTCGTGGACTTCGCCTCGCCGCAGGTAAGCCCCAAGACGGGCACATTCTCCGTGCGCGCCGAGATGCCCAACCCCGACCGCGTGCTCCTGCCCGGACAGTTCACCAAGGTGCACGCCCTGCTCGACGTGCGCCAGCACGCCACCGTGGTGCCGCAGAAAGCGCTCATAATAGAAAAAGGTGGAGCATACGTATTCGTGATGCGCCGCGACTCCACGGCCGAGCGCCGCTTCATCGAGCTTGGCCCCGAGTTCGGCAACAACGTGGTGGTGGAGCGCGGACTGGCTCCCGGCGAGATGATAGTGACCGAGGGCTACAACAAGCTCACGCCCGGCATGAAGGTGCGCGTGGCCCCGCGGCGCAAGGCCGCCCAGGGCAAAGCCAAATGAACCAAACCGTCTGACAAATGAAAGTAAACTTCTTCATAGACCGCCCGGTATTCTCAATAGTGATATCGGTGCTGATAGTCATCGTCGGCCTCATAGGGCTCACCATGCTGCCCGTCGACCAGTACCCGCAGATCACGCCGCCCGTGGTGAAGATCAGCGCGTCTTACCCCGGAGCCAGCGCCCTCACCGTGTCGCAGGCCGTGGCCACGCCCATCGAGCAGGAGCTCAACGGCACGCCCGGAATGCTCTACATGGAGTCCAACAGCTCCAACTCGGGCTCGTTCTCGGCCACGGTGACGTTCGACATATCGTCAGACCCCGACCTCGCGGCCGTCGAGATACAGAACCGCATAAAGCTGGCCGAGTCGCGCCTGCCGGCCGAAGTCGTGCAGAACGGCATCGAGATAGAGAAGCAGGCCGCCAGCCAGCTCATGACGATCTGCCTCACGTCGGACGATCCCAAGTTCGACGAAATCTACCTGAGCAACTTCGCCACGCTCAACGTGCTCGACCTGCTGCGCCGAATACCCGGAGTGGGGCGCGTCTCCAACATAGGCAGCCGCTACTACGCCATGCAGATATGGGTCGACCCGGCCCGCCTGGCCAGCTTCGGGCTCACCGTGCAGGACGTGCAGAAAGCCCTGAAAGACCAGAACCGCGAGTCGGCCGCCGGCGTGCTGGGACAGCAGCCCGTCACCGGACTCGACTTCACCATACCCATAACGGCGCAGGGAAGACTCTCTACGGCCGCGCAGTTTGAGGAGATAGTGCTCCGCGCCGACGCCGACGGCTCCTTCATCCGGCTCAGGGACGTGGCCCGCGTGTCACTCGAGGCGCAGTCGTACAACACCGAGAGCGGCATCAACGGAGGCAACGCCGCCGTGCTCGGAGTGTACATGCTGCCCGGAGCCAACGCCATGGACGTGGCCGAGAAGGTGAAGCAGACCATGGACCAGATAAGCAAGACCTTCCCCGAAGGCATGAAATACGAGGTGCCCTTCGACATGACAACCTACATATCCGAGTCTGTCCACGAAGTGTACAAGACGCTTTTCGAGGCCCTCGTGCTCGTCATCGTCGTGGTGTTCCTCTTCCTGCAGAGCTGGAGAGCCACCGTGATACCGCTCGTGGCCGTGCCCATCTCGCTCATTGGAACGTTCGGCTTCATGCTCATCATGGGCTTCTCGCTCAACATCCTGACCCTGCTCGGCCTCGTGCTGGCCATCGGACTGGTGGTCGACGACGCCATAGTGGTGGTGGAGAACGTCGAACGCATCATGGACGAGGAGCACCTCTCGCCCTACGAGGCCACCAAGAAGGCCATGGCCGGACTCACCGGAGCGCTCATAGCCACGTCGATGGTGCTCGCGGCGGTGTTCGTCCCCGTGAGCTTCCTCTCCGGGATAACCGGCCAGCTCTACCGCCAGTTCAGCGTGACGATAGTCATCTCAGTGCTGCTCTCAACCATAGTGGCCCTCACGCTCAGCCCCGTGATGTGCTCGCTCATACTCCGCCCCGCGGACAAGAGCAAGCCCAAGAACCGCCTCTTCCGCGCAATCAACCGCTGGCTCGACTTCGGCAACGGCAAGTATCTTGCCGGCATAGGCCACATAATAAAGAATCCGCGCCGCGTCGTGATAGGCTTCTGCATGGTGCTGATAATGATCTTCGTACTCTACAAGCTCACGCCTACCAGCTTCCTGCCGTCGGAAGACCAGGGATACTTCACCGTCGAGCTGAGATGCCCGAGGGAACTACGCTCGAACGCACACGCGCCGTCACCGAGCGCGCCGTGAAATACCTCATGCAAGACCCCTCCGTGGAGTACGTGCAGAACGTCACAGGAACCAGTCCGCGCGTGGGCACCAGCCAGAACCGCGCACAGCTCACCGTCATACTGAAGGAATGGAAGCAGCGCGACGACACCACCATCGGCGACATCATGGCCAACGTGAGCCGCGAGCTGACGGAATATCCCGAGTGCAAGTTCTACCTCTCCACGCCGCCCGTCATCCCGGGACTCGGCTCATCGGGCGGATTCGAGATGCAGCTCGAGGCCCACGGCGACGCGACGTATGACGACCTGGTGCGCGCCGCCGACACACTTATGTATTACGCCGGCAAGAGGAAGGAACTGTCGGGCCTGTCGTCGTCGCTCCAGGCGGAGATACCGCAGCTCTACTTCGACGTCGACCGCGACAAGGTGAAGATGCTCGGCGTGCCAATGGCCGACGTGTTCTCCACCATCAAGGCATACACCGGCTCGGTGTACGTCAACGACTTCAACATGTTCAACCGCATCTACCGCGTCTACATACAGGCCGAGGCCCCCTACCGCGAGCACCGCGACAACATAAGCCTCTATTTCGTGCGCGGAGCCGACGGCGACATGATACCGCTGACAGCCCTCGGCACCACAGAGTACACCACCGGCCCGGGCAGCATAAAGCGCTTCAACATGTTCAACACGGCCGTAATACGCGGCACGGCGGCCCAGGGATACAGCTCGGGCCAGGCCATGGAGGTGATGGAGGAACTGGTGCGCAAGCACCTGCCCGACAACATAGGGCTTGAGTGGAGCGGCCTGTCGTTCCAGGAGAAGCAGGCCGGCGGGCAGACAGGGCTCGTCCTCGCGCTGGTCTTCCTCTTCGTCTTTCTCTTCCTCGCCGCCCTCTACGAGAGCTGGAGCGTGCCCGTGGCGGTGCTCCTGTCGCTGCCGATAGCCGCCCTCGGAGCCTACCTCGGCGTCACCCTGTGCGGCCTCGAGAACGACACTTACTTCCAGATAGGCCTCGTGATGCTCATGGGACTGGCCGCCAAGAACGCCATCCTCATCGTTGAGTTCGCCAAGGACGAGGCCGACCGCGGCGTAAACGTCTTCCGCGCGGCGCTCAACGCGGCCCGGCTGCGCTTCCGCCCGATACTCATGACGTCGTTCGCATTCATCCTCGGCATACTGCCCATGGTGCTCGCGTCAGGCCCGGGAGCCGCCAGCCGCCGCGCAATAGGCACGGGCGTGTTCTTCGGCATGATAGCCGCCGTGAGCATAGGCATTCTCTTCATACCGTTCTTCTTCACCCGCGTTTACAGGGCCAAGGCGAAGAAAGGCGGCCGACAACCACAAGCATTACAACACAACGAAGCATTATGACACGCAGACTTAACCGCATACGCACACTTTCATGCCTCGCCGCCGCCCTGCTCATGCTGGCGTCGTGCAAAATCGGGCACCACTACGTGCGTCCTGACGTGGCCATGCCGGCCACGCTTGCCGGCGGAGCCGGAGCCGACTCGGCGTCGCTTGCCGACCGTTCGTGGAACGAGATATACACCGACACCATCCTGCAGACGCTCATCCACAAGTCGCTGGCTTACAACAAGGACATGCTCATTGCCGCGGCGCGCGTCAAGGAGCTGGCCGCACGCAAGCGCATCGACTACGCCGCGCTCTTCCCGTCGCTCGGCCTCAGGGTGTACGGCGAGAAGGAACGCGACAACTACGGCGGAGACAACCCGTCCGACGACAACGAGTTCGACCTGAAGGCCAACATCTCGTGGGAGCTTGACCTGTGGGGGAAGCTGCGCTGGGCGCGAGACGCCAGCATGGCCGAGTTCATGGCTTCGGTGGAGAACCAGCGCGCCGTGCAGATGAGCCTCATAGCCGAGGTGGCCCAGGCTTACTACGAGCTTGTCGCCCTCGACAACGAGCTTGACATCGTGCGCCAGACGCTCACCGCACGCCGCGAGAGCGAGCACCTGGCAAAGATACGCTACGAGGGCGGACTTACGTCGGAAGTGACCTACCGCCAGGCGCAGGTGGAGCTGTCCAGGACGGCCACCCTGGTGCCCGACCTGGAGCGGCAGATCACCGCCAAGGAGAACGAGCTGGCGTTCCTCACGGGCGACTATCCACACCGCATAGTGCGATCGGAAATGCCGCAGGAGCTCAGCCTGCCCGACACGCTGCCCGTAGGACTGCCGTCGCAGCTGCTGGAGCGTCGGCCCGACGTGCGCGAGGCCGAGCAACGGCTCATCGCCGCCAACGCAGCCGTGGGCGTGGCATACACCAACATGTTCCCAAACATCACGCTCACGGCCAGTCTCGGAGCCGAGAGCGAGGAGCTGAAAGACCTGCTCAGCTCGCCTTACCACCTGCTCAGCGTCAATCTCCTGCAGCCCGTCTTCGCCATGGGCAAGAACCTGGCGCGCCACAAGGCCGCCAAGGCCGCGTGCGAGCAGGCCGCCTACGCCTACGAGAAAGCCGTGCTCGCGGCCTTCCGCGACGCCTACGACGCCATCTCCAGCTTCAACAAGGTGAAGGAGATATACAAGACGCGCTACAATCTTGAAAGCTCGTCGAAGACCACGCTCTCGCTCGCCTTCGTGCAGTATGTCAACGGAACCATAGGCTACATGGACCTGCTCGACGCACAGCGTACTTACCTCGACGCGCAGATAAGCCTTAACAACGCCCTCCTGGAGAGCCGCCTGGCCACCGTCAACCTCTACAAGGCGCTCGGCGGAGGGTGGAAGTAAGCGTGAAATGGTGAGAAGGTGAGAATTTGAGAAGGTGAGAAAGACAGTAAAATGACTGATATAGATATCATAATCGCCGAACTTTCGGCCCTCGGCGGCGAGGAGAAGGCGCGCCACCTGGCACGCTTCTTCAAGACGGGCAAGGGCCAATACGGCGAGGGCGACCGCTTCCTCGGCCTGCCCGTGCCGCTCACGCGCGGCGTTGCCCGGCGGCACAAGGACGCAAGCCTTGCCGCCGTCGAGGCCCTCTTGCAGTCGGAATGGCACGAGGCGCGCCTCTGCGCACTGCTCATAATGGCCGAAAAGATGAAGCGTGCCACGGCTGAGGAAGCCGGACTTATTTATAAAACATACCTTGCCAACACCTCGCGCATAAACAACTGGGATCTTGTGGACCTCTCCGCGCCGCAGGTCGTAGGCAAACACCTCGTCGACAAGCCGCGCGACATATTGTACGAGCTTGCCGCCAGCCCCCTGCTCTGGGACAACCGCATAGCCATCGTGTCGACCTTCGCCTTCATAAAAGCGGGCGACCTCGACGACACCTTCCGCCTCGCCCTGCTCCTGACGGGCCACGCCCACGACCTCATCCACAAGGCCGCGGGCTGGATGCTGCGCGAGGCCGGCAAGCGAGACGCCGCCCGCCTGCGCGCCTTCGTCCACGAGCACGTGCGCCGGATGCCGCGCACCATGCTGCGCTACGCCATCGAGAAGTTTCCCGAAGACGAGCGCCGCGCGATGCTTAGGATGTAGCTGACTTACAAGCACTTGCGTGCGCGGCTGCGAAAGGCCGCATTCAGCGTCCCCGTTTGCCGCCTTTCAGAATGCGAAATGCCGCCTTTCGTGATGCGGAAGGCGGCATTTTTTTATACGTCTTGCGCCGAATCTCCATGTTTTTTCGTAATTTTGCAGCCAAAACAACAATATAATAAGGTAATAGAAGATGGACATAGCCAATAAGATAAGCAGTGCGGCGATGGCCGCGGTGAAGGCTCTTTACGGGCAGGACGTGCCCGAAGCGATGATACAGGTGCAGAAAACGAAGCGCGAGTTTGAAGGACACTTGACGCTTGTGGTGTTCCCCCTGCTGCGCACTTCACGCAAGAAGCCGGAGGAAACGGCCGGGGAGATAGGCCGATGGCTCGTGGAAAACGAGAAGGCCGTGGCCTCTTACAACGTCGTAAAGGGCTTCTTGAATCTAACGGTGTCGCCAGAGGCATGGCTCTCGCTTCTCAACGACATCAACGCCGACGAGCATTACGGCGAGACTAAGGCGGGGGACGACGCTCCGCTGGTGATGATCGAGTACTCGTCGCCCAACACCAACAAGCCGCTCCACCTGGGCCACGTGCGCAACAACCTGCTGGGCTGGAGCCTGGCGCAGATAATGCAGGCCAACGGCAACCGCGTGGTGAAGACCAACATAGTGAACGACCGAGGCATACACATCTGCAAGTCGATGCTGGCCTGGCTGAAATACGGCAACGGCGAGACGCCCGAGTCGAGCGGAAAGAAGGGCGACCACCTGATAGGCGACTACTACGTGGCCTTCGACAAGCACTACCGCGAGCAGGTAAAGGAGCTTAAGGCCAAGTACGTAAGCGAGGGCATGGCCGACGAGGAGGCTGAGAAGAAGGCCAAGGACGAGGCCCCGCTCATCAAGGAAGCCCACGAGATGCTCGTCAAGTGGGAGCAGGGCGACCCCGAGGTGCGCGCCCTTTGGGAGAAGATGAACTCGTGGGTGTACGCCGGTTTCGACGAGACGTACAAGGCTCTCGGCGTAGGCTTCGACAAGATTTACTACGAATCGCAGACTTACTTGAAAGGCAAGGCCAAGGTGGAGGAAGGCTTGGAGAAGGGTCTTTTCTTCCGCAAGGAAGACGGCAGCGTGTGGGCCGACTTGACAAACGAGGGCCTCGACCAGAAACTGCTGCTCCGCTCGGACGGCACGTCGGTCTACATGACGCAGGACATCGGCACTGCCGAGATGCGCTTCAACGACTACCCCATTGATAAGATGATATACGTCGTGGGCAACGAGCAGAACTACCACTTCCAGGTTCTCTCAATCCTGCTCGACCGCCTCGGCTTCAAGTGGGGCAAGGAGCTTGTGCATTTCTCCTACGGAATGGTGGAACTGCCCAACGGCAAGATGAAGAGCCGCGAGGGAACGGTGGTTGACGCCGACGACCTCATTGCCGAAATGATAAAGGACGCGCGCCAGACGAGCGAGGAACTGGGCAAGTTCAGCGACATGACCGAAGAGGAACGCGCCAACGTTGCACGCATAGTGGGCATGGGTGCGCTCAAATACTTCATCCTGAAAGTCGACGCAAGGAAGAACATGCTGTTCAACCCCGAGGAGTCAATCGACTTCAACGGCAACACCGGTCCGTTCATCCAGTACACCTACGCACGCATCCGCAGCATCATGCGCAAGGCCAAGGAGCAGGGCATTGACATTCCGACGACGCTCGACGGCACGTATCCCGTAAACCAGAAGGAGACCGAACTTATACAGAAAATGGCCGAATACGGTGCCGCCGTGCGCCAGGCCGGTACGGACTACAGCCCCAGCGGCATAGCCAACTACTGCTACGAGCTGACCAAGGAGTTCAACCAGTTCTACCACGACTACAGCATCCTCAACGCGGACAGCAACGAGGAGAAGGTCTTGAGACTTGTGCTCGCGGCGAATGTAGCCAAGACATTGCGCAACGGCATGGCCTTGCTGGGAATAGAGATGCCGGAAAGAATGTAATTTTAAAATTCAGAAAACATATCTTTTAAATAACGTACACACCCTTTGTAGGGACATAATTCATTATGTCCGCACGCCTTGAAAAGGCGTATAAATCATTTATTTACAATGAAATACGTTCTTTCAGAACGTGCGGACATAATGAATTATGTCCCTACAAAGGGTGTTCCCAATATTATAATAATGCCTTTGACAGACGTTCCTGATTATAGAAACGATACCGTTTTGCCTTTGCCTCCCGAGGTTTCGGCCGATGCGTGGGCGGTTGACGCGGCGTGCAGCGGCAATCCGGGCAAGATGGAGTACCGCGGCGTAGACCTTGCCACTGGCGCGCAGGTGTTCCATTACGGCCCCGTCTTCGGCACTAACAACATCGGCGAGTTCCTCGCCATAGTGCACGCCCTGGCCATGATGGAGCAGAAAGGCGTCAGGAAGACCATTTACAGCGACAGCTTCACGGCCATAACGTGGGTCAGGAAGATGCAGTGCAAGACCAAGCTGGAGCTTAATCCGCAGACCGTCGCCCTGCACGATGTCATCCGCCGTGCCGAAGCGTGGCTCAAGACGCACCAGTTCCGCGTGCCAATCGTACAGTGGGACACGCGCAAGTGGGGCGACATACCGGCCGACTTCGGGCGGAAAAAATGACTGACATCCGAATAACAGAACCCTGACACCCACCCCAGCCCTCCCCAAGGGAGGGGGCTTGGATAGCCTCTGAGGGTGTCGCCTGCGGCGTATCACGCTTATCCGGCCTATCCGGCTCATTTTACTTATTCTTTAATATAACAATGTTACATAATACTATTAACCCACAACAATAGCCAAGCTCCCTCCCTTGGGGAGGGTCGGGGTGGGTTGCTCATAACACTATCACCCCACAACGGTAACCAAGCTCCCTCCCTTAGGGAGGGTTGGGGTGGGTGTCAGGTGACTGTTGTTTGGGTGTCTTAATCCCTTTTTACACAATGACCGAATTTGAAAAGATGCGCAGCCAGGAGCTGTACGACTTCTCCGACGCGGAAATCTACGCCAGCCTGAAGCACGCCAAGGATGCCTGCACGCGGCTTAACGCGATGACAATCAACGACGACGGCTACCGCGCGGCCATAGAAGACCTTATACCCGGCATCCCGGCGGACAGCGTAATATGCCCGCCCTTCCACTGCGACCACGGCCACGGCATCAGGATAGGCCGCAACGTGTTCGTAAACTACAACGTGACGATGCTCGACGGCGGCATGATTACCATCGGCGACAACTGCCTGATAGGCCCCAACTGCCAGCTGTACACGCCGCAACACCCCATGGACTACGTGCTGCGCCGCAAGAGCGTGGAGACGGCTTATCCCATCACGATAGGCGAGGACACGTGGCTGGGCGGCGGAGTGGTGGTGTGCCCCGGCGTAACAATAGGCAAGCGGTGCGTCATCGGGGCGGGAAGCGTGGTTACGAAAGACATCCCCGACGACTGCGTGGCCGCCGGAAACCCGGCCAGGGTGATACGGAAAATGAATAATGAAAAAATGAATGATGAATAATGAAAAATGAATGATGAATAATGAATGGTGGAAAAATGAGTTTGACCATAAATTTTTCATTATTCATTTTTAATTTTTAATTTGAAGAATATGGAAATCTTGTTCGTCTGTCTCGGCAACATATGCCGCTCTCCGGCCGCCGAGGCGATAATGAGGAAGAAGCTCGAGGAACGTTATTGGCCTAATAGCCCTGTCAAGGTAGATTCCGCCGGCATAGGCTCGTGGCACGAGGGGCAACTGCCCGACGCACGCATGCGCCGCCACGGGGCGGCACGCGGCTACCGCATAGACAGCCTTGCGCGGCAGATAAGGCGCGAGGACTTCGGGCGCTTCGACGCCATTTTCGGCATGGACGGCGACAACATGAAGGCTCTGATGCGCCTGGCGCGCACGCCGGAGGAGCGCGGCAAGCTGATGTGCGCCGCCGACTTCATGACGCGCCACCCCGGATACACAACCGTGCCCGACCCCTACTACGGCGGCGACGACGACTTCGAGCTGGCCCTCGACCTTATCGAGGACGCCTGCGACGGCATAATCGACAGGCTTTTTTGCACGGCGGAGCAATGATGTCTGGTACAGACAGCTCCAGCCGCCCAATTATCACAAACATGGCACCCACCCCAACCATCCCCGGCACCCACCCCAGCCCTCCCTTAGGGAGGAAGTTTGGTTACTGTCGTGGATTGTGGTGTTGTTAAGTATTATCATTTCAAGCTCCCTCCCTTGGGGATGGTTGGGTTGGGTCTTTGGGGTTCATCCGCAGTTTAAGGTGTATAGTATTACTGTACCTTCTTTTGTCTTTGTGATAGCATTTTATGTACGCCTCCTACTTTAATCCAGGCAGTCGGTAACTGTCATGCCGCACTCCGATGCGGCATCCAGAAAACACCCGATACGCCAAACGAAACGGCTGCATACACTGGATGCCGCATCGGAGTGCGGCATGACAGTTACCGACCGCCTGGCTTGTGGCAGGATGTACACATGAAATGCTATGGCAAAAGCAAAAGGCAATGCTGTTATCGCATACACCTAAACTGCGGATGAACCGTCTTTGGGCGTTAATTGCAGCGCAAGATGCCGCCTTTTGCGTTGCGTTTTGCCGTCTTTCGCAAGACGGAACACGGCCTTTTGCAAGTGTGCTGACAGTCAGGCGGTTATGCGCGGCCGTCGGCCTGGCTTTACCTCGTGTTTCATCGGCTTACGCTTTTGTTTCATCCTCTGCTCCGCCGCAGGACGCAGGCCTCCGCGCCGATTGCAAACCGTTGCGACTTTGTTTCACGCTATTGCATGCGAATGATAATGTCCATATCTTTGCCTGCAAATCAATTTGACAAAAAACCGTGAAATAATGATGAAAAAGACATTACTTTTTGTTTTGGCGATGTGCATCGCCGTCGGCGCGGGAGCAGTCGAGACGTTCGTTTCGTTCACACCCACGGGCGGAGGCTTCGCCGTAGTGAAGGGCGGAAAGCCCGTCAACGTAGTGTGCACGCCGGACGACCATGAGGGCGTGCGGATGGCCGCGGCCAACCTGGCCAAGGACTTCGGGCGCGTGAGCGGCACGGATGCTGCCTTGGTGCAAGAGCCTCAGGGTGAGTGCGTCATCGTGGGCAGCCTCAAGTCGGTGGTTATCCAGCAGCTCGTAAAGGCCGGCAAGGTGGACGGCGCGCAGCTTGAAGGCAAGACGGAGAAGTATCTATTGCAAATAGTTGACCGCCCCTTGGACGGCGTAGAGCGCGCCCTCGTCATAGCCGGAAGCGACAAGCGCGGCGCCATCTACGGCGCATACGAGCTGTCCAGGCAGATGGGCGTGTCGCCATGGTACTGGTTTGCCGACGTGCCCACGCGGCAACACAAGGACGTGTATATAAAGAAAGGTGCGTTCACCGACGGCGAGCCGAAGGTGAAGCTGCGCGGAATATTCATCAACGACGAGTGGCCCTGCTTCGGCAACTGGGCCTTGAGCCACTTCGGCGGCATCAACTCCAAGTGTTACGAACACATTTTCGAGCTGGTGCTCCGCCTCAAGGGCAACTTCATGTGGCCCGCCATGTGGGGCAGCGCGTTCTACGACGACGACCCGATGAACGGCGTACTGGCCGACAAGATGGGCATAGTCATGGGCACGTCTCACCACGAGCCGATGGCTCTAGCCCAGCAAGACTGGCACCGCAACCGCGACGGCGAGTGGAACTACCAGACCAACGGCGAGGCCCTGCGCCGCTTCTGGACCACCGGCATCGAGCGTGCCAAGAACTGGGAGACCGTCGTCACCGTGGGCATGCGCGGCGACGGCGACGCTCCGATGGACGGCACGGGCAACATAAGCTGATGGAGCAGATTGTCGCCGACCAGCGCACAATCATAGAGAAGGTGACCGGCCGCCCGGCGGCGGAGACCCCCCAGGTGTGGGCCTTGTACAAGGAAGTGCAAGACTACTATGACCAAGGCATGCAGGTGCCCGACGACATCACTCTGCTTCTCTGCGACGACAATTGGGGCAACGTGCGCCGTCTGCCCGCGTTGGACGCAAAGCCGCGCAAGGGCGGCTATGGCATGTACTACCACTTTGACTACGTGGGCGGCCCGCGCTGCTCGAAGTGGATCAACATCAACCCCATACCGCGCGTCTGGGAGCAGATGAACCTGTGCTATGAGTACGGCGTGCGCGAGCTGTGGATTGTCAACGTGGGCGACCTCAAGCCCATGGAATACCCCATGACCTTCTTCCTCGACATGGCCTGGGACCCCGAACGTTTCAACGCCGGCAACCTCGTGGAGCACTCTGTCGACTTCTGCCGCAGCGTGTTCGGCGACAAGGAGGCCGCCGAGGCGGCGCGCCTGCTGCGCACATACGCCAAGTACAACCGCCGCATGACACCCGAGAACCTCTCTTACAAGACCTTCTCCATGAACTACAACGAGTGGCAGCGCGTCACCGCCGACTACGGCCTGTTGGCCGCCGACGCCGAGGCGCTGGGCAAGCGGTTGCCCGCGGAGATGCAGGACGCTTGGTTCCAGCTCTTGGGTTACCCCATCCTGGCCTGCTCAAACCTCTACGACATGTACTATGCGCAGGCCATGAACCAGCGGCTGGCCAAGAAGAACGACCCCAAAGCCAACCTCTGGGCCGACCGCGTGGCGCAGTGCTTCGGCCGTGACAGCGTCCTCGTCAACCGGTATCACGCCATGAACGGCGGCAAGTGGAACCACCTGATGTCGCAGATACACATCGGCTACACCAAGTGGAGCGAGCCTAAAGAGCTCGTAATGCCCGAAGTGAAGCGCGTGGAAGGCACCCCCAAGGGCAAGCTCACGTTCCCGACGCCGATGCCCGAGGGCGCGTATTACGCGGGGAAGAAAGACAAGTATAAGTTCAAGGAGCGCGACGGCTACGTAAGCATGGAGGCCGAGCACTATACGCGCAAGGCCGACGGAGCGTCCGCCCGGTGGACAGTGATACCCGAGATGGGGCGCACCCTCTCGGCCATAACGCCCCAGCCCGCCACCGCCTCGACCGAAGGCATGGCCTTGGAGTACGACATCTACACCGAGAGCGACGGCTATCCGCGCGTCACCCTGCGCTTCTCACCCACGCTAAACTTCAACACCAAGGGTCTTAGCTACGCCGTAAGCTTCGACGGAGGAGAGGAAACCGTAGTAAACATCAACGGCGACTACGACGGCAGCCTCGGCCCAATCCAGCGCGAAGGAGTCATCGACAGCCAGACCATACACGGCAAGCTGAAGCCCGGACGGCACACGCTGCGCATACGTCCGATAGACAACGGCCTCGTGCTTCAGAAGATAATGATTGACCTTGGAGGCATGCGCAAGAGCTTCCTCGGCGCGCCCGAGACGGCGAAATAATACAGACACCCACCCCATCCCCTCCACAATGAAGGGGCCTGGCTACCTAAATGAATGGCGGGCAAATATGTTGCAGGCAATCATAAAAGGCATCTCAGGCTCCCTCCCTTGGGAAGGGGTGGGGTGGGTATTAATTTCCAATATCCCATGAAACGCTTATCCATAATATCAATAGTTGTCTTAGTTTTATTAAGTTGCGGCAGGGCGATGGGTGCGGACATGCGCCGCCCCGTCGACCCGCGGCATCCCATGTGGCTGGTGCACGTCAGCAGCCTTGACAAGGAGGACGTGGCGCAGACCGTTGACGGCCTGCCTGAGGATCTTAGGCCCTATGTCGTTGTCAACCTGGCCATGAGCTACAACGCCGACCCCAACCTCCTTGACCGCTATCTGGGCCAATGCCGCGACAAGGGCGTGTGGGTCATGATACAGCCCAGCAGCGGACACACCCACTACATGGACTCGGTGAACGTCTCGCTGTATGAAGATTATTACCGCAAGTACCCCAACCTCATCGGCTACAACTTCTGCGAACAGACGTGGGGGTTCACCAAGGAGACGTTCCTTAACCGCCTGGAGCTGTTCTGCAAGCTGCTCGAAGTAGGCTCGAAATACGGCGGATACCTGTACATAAACGACACGCAGTCAGTCTCGAACAACCCGTGGAACACCATATCGAAGATGAAGAAGCATGCGCGCTACGCCGAATGCGTGCGCCGCTACAGCCGCAACCTCATCTACGGCGACAAGACCACCACGGGCCTTGGATACTATGACAACGAGAGTGCGAACTTCGGCATGTTCATCGGCGGCTTCGCCGGCAACTACGCCATACGCTTCGACCAGTTCGCCTGGAGCTATTCGGGCCGCACAAAGCTCTTCGGCGAGGAGTACTCGTGGCAGATTCCAAACGCCCTGGCGTGGTTCACATGCCCCGAGGCCATGGCCGGCATGTCCATCACGGAGCACCTGATGATGACCGGGGCCACCGTGATTGACGGCCCCGAGATATCCACCCTGCTCGTGATGCGCCACGGACGCATGACCCCCGGCGGCAAGAACGTCATCACGGATGTGCTCCGCAAGGTCGTCGACGGCACCATCCGCATACCCACGCGGCAGGAAGTGCTCGCACGGGTGAAGTGCGCCTACGTGTGCGACAACAGCAGCAACGTGGACGACGACCTGTACACCGGCCTCTACGGCATTGACGGACAGAAGCGGCAGAACCGCACATTCCTCAAGCGCACGGGCCGATACTTCACCATACCGACGCTTGCCGGGATGCCCGAAGACGGACTCTTCGACATCGTTGTCACGCAGACCGGCGACCAGAGCTATGCCAACCGCTGGCCCACGGAGGCCGCCAAGGTGGAGGAACTGAACCGCCTCTACCCCGAGGAGTACACCGGCACGATGTACGTAGGCCGCATGGACAACCGCCTCTTGGCCTACAACAACCACATGAACGAGGACACCGGCGAGCAGGCCGGCATACCGTTGAAGTATAATTCGTGCGACGCCGTGCAACTTGACTTCACCCCTCACACCTTCGCCGTAATCGAGGAGCGGGCCGACGGGCTGCAAGTCTACCTCAACAACTACCGCACCGACAAGTCGGCCCTGTGGCAACAGTACCCCAGCGTGAGCGAGGACGACGGACTGCCGCGCATGGAATACGGCGACCCCATGCGCTACATGGAGGACACGTTCATTGACAACCCCACCGACAAGACGCTCCGCCGCAGCCTGATAACCGTCACCGGATGCGCGGCCAAGCCCACAGTCACCATCAATGACCGCGGCGACCACCCCGCGAGCAGCGTGCAGGAGCAGTACGCCGGAGGCACGCTCACCCTGGCCGTGATGCACAACGGCCCCGTGGACATCAGCATAAAGTGCGCCGGAAACAACCCTGACAGGCTCGACGCGCCTACGTTTGCCGCCGTGGAGAGCGTACCGCAGCCCGACATGGCGGCCCCGGTCACGGCCGACGTTCTGGCCTACGACTTCGAGGACATGGCCGAGGGCGACGCCCTCACGCCCACAACGCAGCCCTGGATGGCCGCCGACGGTGCCGGCGCGGCCGTGATAACGCGGTTTGACGGCAGCCTGACGCTCAACCCTGCGGCCATCGGCACCGGCACGAACCGCGTGGGCGTGGCCAACCTTACGCGCTTCGGAGCCGAGCAGGACTACGCCGTGACGTGGAAGGAACTCACCACGCAAGTGAGCAAGGGCGGCATCCTCATGCGCGGAGTCTACCCCGAGGGCGGAGCCAACCCCGGCCTGATGGACGGCTACTACTTCCAAGCGAGCACCGACCTGGCCGCCGGCAAGACGAGCATGTCCATACGCAAGGTGGTCAACAATGCCGACGGCACCACCCTGTTTGACAACGGCGAGCAGGGCGAAGCAACCATAGCGGCACCCGAGGCGGGCCGCCCCAGGTGGTACCGCGCCACGTGCAAGAACAACCTCCTCACCTTCGAGTACTCTGACGACGGGCTGACGTTCACGCGCGTGGCCACCCGTGTGGACAACGACTACCGCGACTCAGGCATAACCCAGCTGCTATGGGGCGTGGGCGTGCCGCAGGTAAGCACCACGTATTACGACGACATAAGCCTCACCTATCTCTCGGGCACCGTCACCACGGGCATCGGCGGCATTACGGCAGAGCCTGCGCAGACAGACGCCGGCGACGCGTGGTACACCCTGCAAGGCGTGCGCATAGCGCGCCCCATGGCACCAGGCGTGTACATCAGGGGCGGACGCAAGTATGTGGTAAGGTGAACACCCACCCCAAACCCCTCCCCAAGGGAGGGGCTTATGGGCGCTTCGTTAGTATGTTTAACGTAAGTTCGGCATAAGGAATCATCTTTCCAATTATAGAGTTTCTTACCTTTTTGCTTTTCTGCAGCTCAGTGTCAAGTCGTCATTCCGCTGAAAAGCGGAATCCAGAAAGCGGCATAGTGGTTAGCCGCCTTTGTCTTTTCGACTGGATTCCGCTTTTCAGCGGAATGACGACTTGACACCGACTTGCAAAAAACTGACAAGTGTGACATTCCTGTTACGCCGAACTCACGTATGTTCATGATTGCCTCGCCACCTTGGCGCATCCGGCTTATCCGGCTTATCCGGCTTATCCGGCCCATTGGGCCTATTAAAAATCACCTGATTGCCTGCCAAAGCCAACCGATGCGTAACCACCTGGCAGTCAGCCGCTTGCAAAAGGCCGTCTTTCACACGCTGAAAGACGGCCTTTTGGCGTGCAGTTCACGGCCTTTTGCAGTGTGGAAGGCCGCCTCTTGGCTGCCCTCCCGGCTTTCCCGGCTCTCCCAGTCCTCCCGGTTCTCCCTTTGATGATACAAAAACGGCATGTCAATGCAACGTTTCGTAACTGCGGTGTAACGTTTTTCGGTCATGCGTGAAGTAAATTCGGACTGTGTTTCCGGCCATATTGCAGTATCTTTGCAGCGTGGACTTCCACACGGAAAGACTTTACATTAAACTTATAACAATAACATTTAAAAACCAAACGATTATGAAAAAGCTAATGCTAGTGTTCGCCCTCGTGGCGCTGTTCGCAACCAACTCAATGGCACAGGCACCCTGGAAGGTGATCGACATGGAGTTTGTAACCAAGCACGGCAGCAACTGCTCGTATGACGACGAGACCTGCACCGCCACCTTCAAGGGCGGCAGCGACCGCTGGTTCGACCTGCCCGGACTCTCGGGCGACCTCACACAGCACGCCAAGTTCGACCTGCCCGTGCTCAAGAGCAACGTGATGCTCTCAATCCACCTGCGCTACAAGGACGCCAACGGCAAGACTCAGCAGGAAAAGGTGCAGACATTCTACGCCTCGATGAACAAGGAGCTTGCTTCCAGGAAGGTGCTCAAGGTTGACCTTACAAACAAAGGCAAGACCGACCCTGAAATCCTGAAGAACGTCGACGCCGTGCGCATCTCGATGTCAAAGGCCGTCGGCGACGGCGAAGAGCCTTGGTTCTGCCAGTTCGAGGACATAGTGATAAAATAATCAGCTGCGCCAGGCACATTACTTGAATGTTTCAGGCCGCCTTCCCGTGAGCGGAAGGCGGCTTTTTAAGACACTTTCTATCAAGGTGCCACAATGACACCTTTGTTGAACGTAAAAACATATCTACACCATGAAACGACTGTCAACCATACTTTTGCTGCTGGCCGCATGCGTCATGGCTTCGGCCCAGGCGCAGCTCGTGAACAACCGCATGGGCATAGACTTCGACTGGAAGTTCACCCTCGGCGACGACGCTTCTTACTCCGACCCTTCCACAGACGACTCCTCGTGGCGCGACGTGCAGCTGCCACACGACTGGAACATAGAGCAGGACTTCGTGCGCGAGAGCGGCGGCAACGCCGCCTACCTGCCCGGCGGAATAGGCTGGTACCGCAAGACCTTCACCCTGCCCGCGGCCTGGGACGGCAAGCATGTCAGCGTGCTTTTCGACGGAATATTCATGCAGAGCGACGTCTACCTCAACGGCCGGCACCTGGGCTACCGCCCCTACGGCTTCTGCAGCATAGAATATGACCTTACGCCCTACCTCAAGAAGGGGCAGGAGAACGTGCTCGCCGTGCGCGTCAACACCACCGGCGACCGTCCGCGCTGGTACGCCGGGGCCGGCATCTACCGCCACGCGTGGCTCGTCGTGACCAACCCCGTGCACATAACCACCTACGGCACATACGTTACCACACCCACTGTCACCGCCGCCAAAGCCGAGATATCGGCCGTGACCACCGTGAAGAACGCCACGGCCACGGGCAAGACCGTGTCTGTGAGCCAGCGCGTCATCGACGCCGGGGGCAACGTGGTGGCCAAGGCGTCGGGCGTGAAGGCCACCGTGGACGCGGGCAAGACTGCCGACGTGAGCCACTCCGTCAGCCTGAAGAACCCCCGACTGTGGTCTATCGAAAGCCCCACGCTCTACACTCTCGAGACAACCGTAAGCGTTGACGGCGACGAAGTGGACGTGCGCCGCACCACGTTCGGCGTGCGCACCATAAAGTTTGACCCCGACAAAGGCTTCTTCCTCAACGGCCAGAGCGTCAAGCTCAAGGGCATGTGCCTACACATGGATGCCGGATGCCTCGGCACCGGCGTGCCCGACCGCTCGTATGAGCGCCGCCTCGAGATACTGAAAGAGTACGGATGCAACGCCATACGCTGCGCCCACAACCAGCCGTCGGCCGAGTTTCTCGACATGTGCGACCGCATGGGCTTCGTCGTGATAGACGAGGCGTTCGACAAGTGGAAGTCGGGCTACTACGAAAAATACTTCGACGAGTGGTGGCAGAAAGACCTGGCCGACATGCTGCTGCGCGACCGCAACCACCCAAGCGTCATCCTCTGGAGCATCGGCAACGAGGTGCAGGAGGCGTGGGACGGCGGCGACACCGGCGTGGAGCGCGCCCGGATGCTGCAAGACTTCGTGCACAGCATGGAGCCGTCGCGCCCGGTCATGCTGGCAGCCCAGAACAACCACCAGGACAAATTCTCGGGAGTGACCGACGTCGTTGGCTACAACTACCTCGAGGCGCGCATGCTGCAAGACCACAAGAAGCATCCCGAGCGCTGCTTCCTGGTGTCTGAAGAGCTGCCGTATTACAGCGGCGAGGAGGGCAACATACGCAGCTACACCCCCTACAACCCCTGGAACACCGTGGCCGCCAACGACTTCATAGCCGGCGGCTTCATCTGGACCGGCGTTGACTATTGGGGCGAGGCCGACTACCAGTGGCCCGCCAAGGGCTGGCCCAACGGGCTGTTCGACATGTGCATGTTCGAGAAACCGCGCGCCGCTTACCACCGCGCCATGTGGAACGCGGAGCCGATGGTGCGCATAGCCGTGCCCGACAACTCGCTCGACATAGAGCACGGGCGCGACCTGTGGCAGTGGCCCAGGATGGCGGAGAGCTGGACTTTCCCCGAGAGTCACATGTACGTGGTAATCGAGATACGCACCATCACCAACTGCGAGGAGGTGGAGCTGTTCTTTGACGGCAAGCTGATGGGCAGGAAGAAGACCGCCGACTTCGACAACAACACCATCCTGTGGTACCTGCCCTACAAGCACGGCAAGCTCGAGGCCGTGGGCTACAACGGCGGCAAGGAGGCCTGCCGGCACGCCCTCGTGAACACTGGAGGCACGACGCAGGCCGCCGTCACCCCCGACCGCGCCACCATCAAGGCCGACGGGCAGGACCTCTCGCACATCACCGTGGAGCTGCGCGACAAGGACGGCAACTTAGTCCAGACCGACGACCGCCGCGTAACCGTGACCGTGGAGGGCGAAGGACGCCTGCGCGGAGTTGACAACGGCGACGTGCGCCGGGAGAAATGCGCCGTGACAAACTCGCTTGACACTTACTTCGGCCGCGCCCTCATCGTGGTGCAGTCGACGCGCAAGGCAGGCAGGATACGTGTCACGGTAAACGTGGAAGGCGTCGACACGCCCTACACCGTAGACCTCACAACCGACGGCACTGCCACCGCCGTGGCAGCCGCACCCACCGCCACGCCGCGTGAAGACTATCTGGCCGACAACCGCATATACGCCGCCGACGGCAAGTATCTCGGCACAGACACCGGCAAGATAGGCCGGGGCGTGTACATACAGAACGGCCGCAAGTTCATGAAAGACTGAAAATGAATGGGTTTGCAAAGGTGAAAAGAACATGCCTTGGCCGCTCTCAAAAGCCGCCAAGCCAGGATGCCGCCGCCCGGGCACACCGCCCGGGCGGCTCTTCGTTGCCGGCATGTAACTGCCTGGCAGCCAGGGGCTTTGTCAAAAGCCGCCTTTCGCCCCTTGAAAGACGGCCTTTGGCCTTGCCATATGCGGCCTTTGGCATGGTGGAAGGCCGCCTTCGGCAAAGTCTCCCGTTCGGCTCGTTGTGGCGGCAGGCGGCCCAGGCCATGCTGATTGGCCTCAGACGGCGGATGCATGGCGGCCGTTTGTCGTTTTTTTTACCGCCTGCATCCGTTTACTTTAAATATTTTCGCTATTTTTGTAGGCAGATTAACACTTAGACCATGACATTCATGAAAACACGGATGAACAGACTTCTGCCAATCATCCTGCTGGCCTTGGCCTGCGCCCATGCCGCCGTGGCCGGCACATACCACCGCCTTTACGGCCACGACATGCTCTCGTCAAAGCTCGTCACGGGCATCTGCCAGGACAGCCGCGGCTACGTGTGGATAGCCACGGATTACGGCCTTAACCGCTTCGACGGCGTGTACTTCACGCAGTATTACGCCGACACGGGCGAGGGGCTTGCCAATAACCAGGTGCAGAACGTGATGCCATGCGGCGGCGGAGTGCTTGTGGACATGTACAGCAGTGTGCAGCTGTATACGCCGGACGACAACCGTTTCCACGACATCAGGCTGAAAGACGCGCCCGCCGTGTCGGTAAAAAGCATCGTCACGACACCAAGCGGTGACGTATGGCTCGTCAATTCGGGGCACGGCATATGGCAGGTCGACCTGAAGAAGATGGAGGCCCGCCCCGTGGCCAAGGTCAACCGGGCGGTAGGAGGGTACAAGTTGAAGTCGGCCCTGATGGACAAGCGCGGCCGCCTGTGGCTGAGTACGCTCGAGAACGGGTTGGTGATGTATGACACGCGCACAGACCGCGTGCTCCGTTTCTTGGACGACGCGGCTAACCGCACGAAGGTGGCCGGCATCATGGAAGACGCCAAGGGGCGCGTGGTCGTAGCCACAAACAACAACGGCATATACCTGCCCGACGGGCGCACGGGCGCGATAGCAAAGCTGTGCGACGTCAAGGGAGTAACCGTCATGCGCTCGTTCTGCGACAGCAATGGCGGCATGTACTTGGGCACCAGCATTTACGGAGTGTGGCGCATTGACATCGACGGACGCCGCGCCGTGCCGCTGTACACGCCTGCAGAGATGTCACTGATGCCCAAGTCAGAGGCGTGGGCCTTCTGCCGCGATAAGGACGGCAACGCCTGGATTGGCTTCCACCGTGGCGGACTGCTCTTCGTCTCGCAGCGGCAGCAGCCCTTCGGCTATGTCGGCATGGACGGTATCGACGGCGACAACGGCAGCAACGTGCTCGCCGTGGGCGCCGCCGGCAACGGCAACCTGTACGTGGGGAAGGAGGGCAACGGTCTCTTCGAGCTTACGCATAGCGGCGAGGTGGCCGACCGCTGGCTGCACGGCAAGGGTGTAAGCGCCATCATGCCCGTGGGCGGTGGCAAGGTGTGGGTGGGCACTCACTACAACGACGGCGTGTGCCTGCTGGACACGCGCACCGGCTCGGCGCGCTGGATAGCCGACAAGGACATCGCTGGCAGCTACGTCAAGAGCGTCGCCGCCGACAAACGGGGCAACGTCTACATTGCCTGCTTCAACAAGGGCCTGTTCTCGTTCACGCCCGACGGGCTGTCGCGCCGCACCCTCTGCGGCGGCAAGATGCAGCTGCACAACCGCTACCTTAACGTGCTGAAGACCGACTCGCGCGGCCTTCTCTGGATAGGCCACTACTACGGCATCGACGCTTACGACCCCGGGCGCGACCGCGTGCTCGACATCAGGATGGACTCCACGATGCGCTCCGCCGTGACTTACGCCATAGCCGAGACGAGGGACGGCCTGATGTGGTTCGGCACAAACAAAGGGCTCTTCAGCTACGACACGGCCGGGCATGCCTGGAAACACTACACCAAGGCCGACGGACTGCCCGTCGAGAGCGTCTGCGGAATAGCCGAGGGAGACGACGGCTGCCTATGGATGAGCACCTTCCGCGGCCTGTGCCGGCTCGACAGGCGCACTGGGCGCATGGCCGTGTTCTACCGGGGCAACGGCCTCGAGGACGACAACTACCAGCGCGGAGTCTGCGGCGTGTCGCCGTTCGGCCTCGTCTACTTCGGCAACGAGCGCGGCATAACCTTCTTCATGCCGCAGAAGGTGAGGATGGATGGCTTCAAGCGCGGCATAGCCCTGACCGGAGTGTACTTGCAAGGGCGGCAGGTGGTGATGTCTGAAGATGCCATACGCCTTGGCTACCGCGACAACACGTTCACCCTGCGCTTCTCAACGATGGACTTCCGCGAGGCCGACAACATGTATTACGAGTACCGCTTCAAGGACGAGCCGCGCGGAGTGTGGCACCAGACGGCCGCCGGCACCAGCGAGATAACCCTCACCCACCTGCAGCCCGGCAGCCACACGCTGCTCGTAAGGGCCTGCGACGGCGGCATGACATCGGCCGTAGAGCAGATAGACATACGCATCACGCCGCCGTGGTGGCGCTCGTGGTGGGCCTACACATTATATACAATGGCCGCGCTGGCCGTCATCGCCCTGGCGTTCACAGCCTACCGGCGCAAGCAGCAGGCCGACAACAACGAGTCTGAGATACGCTTCCTCATCGACGTGGCCCACGAGCTGCGCTCTCCGCTCACGCTTATCAAGAGTCCGCTCGACTCGCTCATGCGCCACGACTACGACCAGCAGACCAACCGCGCGCTGCGCGGCATGAAGCGCAACACCGACCGCATGCTCCAGCTCGTAAACCAGATACTGAGCATACGCCGCATAGAGAAGGGCCAGATGAAGCTGCACTACGCACTGACGGACATGAGACAGTTCGTAGGCGACATCGTTCACGACTACGACTTTGAGGCAGAGAAGCGCGGAATAAAGCTCTCTTTCACCGCCGACGGCGGCGGCCTGGCAGCCTACATCGACCATGACAACTTTGACAAGGTGGTGAACAACCTGCTCACCAACGCCCTGAAATACACTGCTGACGGCGGAGAGATAGCCGTGACGCTGGCCGACGGCGGCGGCAGGCTGCGCCTCACGGTCGCCGACACGGGACAAGGCATCGACGAGAAGCAGCTCAAGCGCGTGTTCGACCGCTTCTACCAAGTGTCCTCACGCACCGCCTCAGGGCAGCTTTTGGCTTCGGCATAGGCCTTAACCTTACGTACAAACTGGTGAAGGCTGCACGGCGGCGACATCGTGGCACGCAACCGCACCGACGGCGTCAGCGGCTCCATCTTCACCGTTACCTTGCCCGTAGGCATGCGCCATCTGCCCAAGGGCAGCATTGTTGACGGCAGTTTCTTTACCGGCCGGACGATGAAAACCGACGCGCAACAGGCTGTATCCGAAACTGCAGCCGACGCCGGTGAGAGGCCCCAAAGGAGGAGACGCACCACGGGATACAAGGTAGTCGTGGTTGACGATGACGAGGGAATACGCAACTTCCTCACGGCAGAGCTTGGCACGGAATACCATGTTGCCGCCTACACCAACGGCCGCGAGGCGCTCGAGGCGGTGGCAGAGACGCTGCCAGACCTCGTCATAAGCGACGTGATGATGCCCGAGATGGACGGCTTCACGCTGCTGCGCCGCCTTAAGAACAACACCAAGACGAGCCACATTCCCGTCATATTGCTCACCACCAAGGTTGAACACCAGTCGCATCTCGAGGGACTTGACTACGGGGCCGACGCCTACATGGACAAACCTTTCGACATGGAAGAGCTGCAGGCCACCGCCGCCTCGCTCATAGCCAACCGCAACCGTGTGCGCGGAAAGTTCTCAGGCGTGCAGGAACAGAAGGACGCCGTGAAGCCCGTCGAGTTGAAAGGCAACGATGCGCAACTGATGGAGAAGATAATGAAGGTGGTCAACGAGAATCTCTCTCACAGCGGTTTCAACGTCGAGGCGCTGGCCTCCGAGGTTGGGCTTAGCCGCGTTCAGCTGCACCGCCGCGTGAAGGAGATGACGGGGATAACCATCGGCGAGTTCATACGCAACCTCCGCATGCAGCAGGCCGCGCGGCTGTTCGAGCGTGGAGACGTCACCGTGTCGCAGGTGACTTACGCCGTGGGAATGGTCAACCCCAACCATTTCGCCGCCGCGTTCAAGAAATATTTTGGCGTGACACCGTCAGAATACATGGCCAAGCACGCGCCGAAGGGCGGCCGCGAGGCCTGATGTTACAAAATCGTAGGCCGTTGAAACGTCACGTAAACCGCGCTTAACAAATCACGCGCGCCATACAACGCCACATTTGGGCGGTATGGCGCGCGTGTCGTAATTTTGCATCCGTGGGTTCACAACCTTTTCAGCCGCGGTGCAAAATACGATTTACTAACAATAAAAAACACATTTATGAAACAAAGGATTATGCAATTCCTGTTGATGTCCGTCTTGGCGTTGCTGCCTGTGGCGGCGCTGGCGCAAGGCATGGTGACCGTCACTGGCACCGTGACCGACGCCAACGGCGACCCCCTGATAGGCTGCTCCGTGCAGCTGAAGGGCAGCGGCGTGGGGACGGTGACCGACCTTGACGGCCGCTTCAAGCTGCAAGCGCCCGAGGGGAAGACGCTCACCTTCAGCTATATCGGCTACAAGACGAAGGAGGTGAAGGCGGCGAAGACCATGAAAGTGACGCTCGAAGACGACACGCACGTGCTCAACGAGGTGGTGGCCGTTGGTTACGGAACGATGAAGCGCAGCGACATCACCGGCTCGGTTGTCTCGGTAAAGGCCGAGGACATGGAGCAGACGAGCGCCGCAACCATGGACCAGATGCTCCAGGGACGCGCCGCCGGACTGACGATGACCAGCAACAGCGGCGCGGCCGGCGCGAGCACGAGCATACAGATACGCGGCGTCAACTCGCTCAACTCGTCAAACGAGCCGGTGTATGTCATCGACGGCTCAATCGTGCGCAGCGAGGCTGGGCAGGACACCTACTCCAATCCGCTCGACGGGCTTAACCCCAACGACATCGAGAGCATCGAAATACTGAAAGACGCGTCGGCCACCGCCATCTACGGAGCGCAGGCCGCCAACGGCGTCATCATCGTGAACATGAAGAAGGGAAAGGAAGGCGCGCCGAAGATAAGCTTCAAGGCCACCGCCGGATTCAGCAACCTGGCCAAGAAACTCGACGTGATGAACCTGCGCCAGATGGGCGCCTACGTCACCGACCTTGACATATCAGAGTCGAGCGAGGGCTACCTTGCCAACCCCGACGTGCTCGGCGAGGGCACCGACTGGCAGGACGCGATGTTCCGCACAGGCGTGAAGCAGGAGTACAACCTCTCCGTGCGCGGCGGCGCGAAGAACGTCAACTACAGCGTTTCGGGCGGATACTACACCGAGGACGGCATCATCATCAACAACGGCTTCGAACGTTTCACCCTCCGCACGGCCCTGGACATCAAGGCTTACAAGTGGCTCGACCTCGGCGCGACGGTCAACATCTCGCACACCGACCAGAACACGGGCATGGCTTCGTGGGGAGTTGTGGGCAACGCGCTCGGCATGCTGCCCAATATTCCCGTCAAGAACGAGGACGGAACGTGGGGCAAGGCCGGATACAACAGCGAGACCAACTCATGGACGCCCAACCCCGTGGCCATCGCCTCCATAACGACGCGCGACAACAAGAAGAGCGCCACGCGCGCGAATTTCTACTTTACGCTGAAGCCATGGAAATGGCTCAGCTGGCGCAACGAGGTGACTTACGACGTAAACACCGACAACTACCGTTACCTGCTGCCGGCATACGACCTCGGCGGAACGCGCCGCGACTATGCCACCCACGAGGCATCGAAGACCTACAACCAGTACATGTCGCTCAAGTCGGTCGCCACCGGCAACTGGAAAATCAAGTCGCACAAGCTCTCGCTCATGCTCGGCTACGAGATGAACGACCGCTACCGTGACTATCTTTACGGCCAGCGTCTGGGCGGAAGCGACGACAACCTGGCACTCGTAGGCGGCGACGGAACGCAGGACTCCAACGACGGATGGACTACGACAGAACGCTTCGTCAGCTTCTTCGGCCGACTTACCTATAACTGGCTCGACCGCTACCTGCTCACGGCCACCGTGCGCCACGACGGCAGCTCGCGCTTTGCGCGCGGCCAGCGCTGGGGCACTTTCCCCTCGGCCGCACTGGCATGGCGCATATCCGAAGAGCCTTTCTTCGCCCCGCTCCTGGAGACCGTCAACTCGCTCAAGCTCCGCGTGGGCTACGGTCTGGTGGGAAACGCCAACCTGGCCGACAACACTTACCAGCCGACGTTCACCAACATGATATCCAACTTCGGCACGGGCTACCTCACTGCCAACATGCCCAACTACGACGGACTTACCTGGGAGAAGACCCACTCGTGGAACATCGGCCTCGACCTGAGCCTTTGGGACAACCGCATTGAGTTCATCTTCGACGCATACCGCAAGGACACGAAGGACCTTCTGCTGCAGACGGCCCTGCCATGGTACACCGGAACGCACATCACGGGCGGCACGTCGGCACAGTGGGCCAACGTAGGCTCTATGCGCAACGAGGGCATTGAGCTGACGCTCAACGCCACGGTGATAAACAAAAAGAACTTCAAGTGGAAGACCGGGCTGACCTACTCGCTCAACAAGAACGAGATAACCGCGCTTAACAGCGAGACGGGCTTCATCGACAAGACGCTCAACTTCAAGACATGGGGCGGCGAAACGGTAACCCGCACGGCCGTGGGCCACAGCGTGAGCCAGTATTACGGCTACCGCGTGGCCGGCCGCATCAACTCGGCGGCCGACTTCCTGCGAGACAACGGCGACGGCACGAGCACCGTAATCGCCGCCACGCCCAACTACCGCGTGGGCACGGTGGTGAGCAACGCCTCGGCCTCGGCCCTGAAGACTTCCATCGGCGACCTGCTCTTCAAGGACCTCAACGGCGACGGAATAATCGACTCCAACGACCGCGACTACCTCGGCAGCGGCCTGCCCAAGTACACCTTCGGCTGGAACAACACGTTCACCTACAAGCGCTGGACGCTCTCCATATTCATGTACGGCAGCGTGGGCAACAAGGTGTTCAACTGGCAGCGCCGCCAGATGGACGAGCCTTCGCTCCTGAGCGGCTCCGTGACAAACAAGTTCACGCGAGTAGGCAACTACGCCAAGTGGGCCTACCGCGACGGCAACCCTGGCAACCAGAACGTATGGAACGTCTACGTGGTGGAAGGCGCCGACCCCTCGGAGACGCGCATCGACAACAACCACGGCAACTACAACTCGCGCGTGAGCGACCGATACGTAGAAGACGCCGACTACCTGCGCATCAAGAACATCGTGCTATCGTACTCCTTCCCGCGCAGCATCTGCAAGAAGCTCATGCTGCAGAGCCTCAAGCTATCGGGCAACGTGCAGAACGTCTACACCCTGACGGGCTACACCGGCTACGACCCCGAGGTGGGCAGCCAGAACGGGCAATACTCCATGTCGGGCCAGGGCATGCTGATGTACGGCGTCGACACGGGCAAAGTGCCCACCCCGCGCTCGTTCGTATTCACCCTCGACGCAACATTTTAAGAAATTAAAAATTAACAATTAAAAATGAAAAATCGGGCTTGCGCCGCGCGGACACTTTCCTGTCGCTTTGCAAAAGACGGCAAACGGCACTGCGAAAGACGGTCTTTCGCACGCTAAAAGGCCACCTTTTGAAAGCCAAAAGACGGTCTTTTACATCGGCAAAGCCAAAGCATTGAATATCAAGGAGATACGTTAAGGTGAGAAAGTGAGAAGGTGAGAAAGTGAGAAGTTTCGTCAAAATTTCCCAGCTATCCCATATCTCCCAGTTCTCCCAGCCACCCATAAAAAACAAACAACAATGAAAACAACCATAATAAAGACCATCGCGCTGTGCGCCGTGTGCGCTCTTACCGTAGGTTGCGACGACTATCTCGACACGACCAACGAGCGTTACACGCCCGCCCACGACGAGCTGACCACGCTCGAAGCCCTGCGCTCGACCACGGCCAGCCTGTACACGTCGCCGTGGTACTACTTCCACAAGCGCCGCTTCATACAGCTGGGCGACGCGCGCGCCAACAACATTCTCAACAGCACCACCACCAGCAACGACTGGAACATACAGGCTTCGCTCAACGAAGACGTAGAGAACACCTCGCTCACACACGCCTGGGGCAGCCTGTACAACGTCGTGACGCAGGCCGGATACGTCATCGACGACTACGCCCCGTACTGCGTAAGCCACGGAGTGTGCACGCAGCAGGAGGCCAACGAGTGCATAGCCGAAGCCCGCTTCATGCGCGCCCTGGCCTACTGGTTCCTCGCCATGTACTGGCACGACGTGCCAATAATCACCAACGCCGTAACGGCCAGCGAGACAGCCTACGCCAACCGCTTCGAGGACGTGCTCCAGTTCGCCATCTGCGAGGCCGAGTACGCACGCAAATGGCTGCCCGTGACGCCCGGGCAGACGGGCCGCGTAACCAAGACCTCGGCCGACGTGCTGCTCTCGCGGCTCTATCTTACCGCCGGGGCATACGCCAAGGGCGGCCACTACTCGGCCGACTTCAAGGCCACGGTGCTCGACCGTTACTACGCCGACGACGCCGACTACCAGGCCGCACTCTCGCTGCGGGAGTTCTATTACGCCAAGGCCGTGGCCGCAGCCACGCGCGCAATAAACGGTGCCCCGGCGGCAGGCTACGGCCTGATGGACGACTACGAGCAGATATGGCGCGTGCAGAACAACAATAACAAGGAAGTGCTCTTCGCCCTACAGTTCGTAGCCGGCAGCACCACCTCGTACGGACTTGGCAACGACCTCCAGGGAGACCTCTGCTACAGCGCGTGCCTCGACAACAACTACGGCAAGGCATGGTCCACACGCGCGTCGTACGATTTCGTCTACGTCTCCACCAAGCGCGGCGGACTGAGCCGCACGCGCGGCAACATCTTCCCGTCGGGCATGACCTACGACTACCTCTTCCACGAGTACGACTACGACGACTGCGTTGAAGCCAACGAGAAGGAAGGGCCGCAGGAGAAAGGCACCGTGTGGACGGTGTCGCCCGAAAACACCGTGCTCGGCATAAAGAAGCACGTCGTAGGCGGCCCCTTGGCTACCGACAACGTGGCCTTCAGCGGCAACTCCGGCCTCTGCACGCCCATGATCAGGCTGGCCGAAGCCTATTTGAACCTCACCGAAGCATACATGGGCCTGTACGACATGGAGGAAACCACCGACCCACGCATACTCGAAGGCGTCAACACCGTGCGCCGCAGGGCGTACAAGATGGAGCTGGCCGACGGCACCTACCCCGGCGACTACGGGCAGACGGGCGTGTTCAACCTCGACTCCCTGCTCCAGGAACGCCGCCTCGAGACCTACATGGAAGGCCTCTTCTGGCCCGACATAGTGCGCCGCTCCTTCATGGGCGACAGCCATCTGCAGCGCATGCTCGACTACCAGAACAACAAGGTGTTCGAGAACGAGGGCGACTCAATCATGGGTTGCCACCGCCTCTACAACTACAAGTACTCGTACAACGAGCAAAACCCCGGCAAGCTCGGCACCGTGGAGCTGGCGGTACACTGGCAGACAAACGAATACACCATCTACCGCCAGAGCAAGGAGTGCGTACACAACATATCGGAAGGCAGCTTCGTGCACTCCACGCAGCTCGGAGAGGACGACAACCTCTGGTCAATGATATACCCGCCGGTCGAGACCAACGCCGACCCCAACCTGCTGAAAGCCCCCGTGGCGTATGACTTTACTAGTATAATAAACAATAAATCAGACTACAATGAATAAGAAAAGAATAATGCTCAAGTCGTCACTGCTAATGCTGACGGCATGCCTCTCCGTGTTCAGCTGCCTGTCGTGCGACAATGAAGACACCCTGTCAAGCCCTCGCATAGAGAGCGTATGGAGCAACATGAGCACCCAGCCGATAGAGCAGGTGTCGGCAGCATACCACGGACAGACCGTCTGCCTGCGCGGCTCCGGCTTCAAGGGGGTGGACAAGGTCACCGTGAACGGATACGACATCGACCTTACGGAGAACCAGATTTACAACACTGACAAGACAATCCTGTTCGTAATTCCCGTGGAAACACCCGGCAGCAACGCTTCAGGACTGGCTGAGATAAGGGTCTCCAACAGCGAGGGCGAGGCCGTATTCCAGCCGTTCTACACGGGCACTGAGGCCGAGCAGCCCGTGATAACGTCAATAGGTGCCACGGTGCTCATGCCCGGCAGCTCGCTGCGCATAGCCGGAGAGAACCTCGGCGGAGCCACTGAGGTGTACCTGCCGCTGGCCTTCGACCAGAAGGTGAAGTGCGAACTAGACCCCTCGCAGGCCAACAGCGACACCGAGGTGTTCATCATCGTGCCCGACGGGGTTAGCTTCGCCCAGGGCCGGGTGGAGATAGTCATGAACAAGGTGTACGCGGCCACAGGCGCGGAATACGTCACAAAGGCCTATTCTGACGTAACAAATTTCTCTAATTAAACATAGAAGACAATGACACCAAAACATATTTTCTTATCATCGTTCGTGCTCGCTTCGGGGCTTATGCTTGCCTCGTGCAGCGAGGATCTTGATTCGCCCGTGCTGCCCGAGGCTCCCGGCCTCGCCCTGCCCGAGGCCCAGCCGATAGACGCCGGCAAGCTGTTCGGCGTGTGGGAGGGCGAGACTTCCTACGGCACGAACAACCAGAACTACTTTGAAGAGCAGTACCGTGTTGAGTTTCAGAGCGTTGACGACGCCGAGGCCGTGTACTCCCACTGGTACACCGATGCCGAGACTGGCATACGCGACTCTGTGGTCGATGTGGAATACACCTACGAGTTCGACGGCTCTAAGGTAGTGCTTACGCCGAAAACCGCGGCTGCCGACGGCGGAGCCGCGGTGATAACGGGAGTTCACACGGGCGGCGAGAGAATGTTGCTCGTCACCGGGAATGCCGGCCGCACCGACTCCATCTGCACCCTTGTGCGCACGGGCGACCCCGAACCGGCCATAACCGGTGTTGACCGCACTATGCCGCAGCCTGGAGAAGTGGTGACCGTCACGGGCCGCAACCTGCAGTTCGTCGACCACGTTTATATGCCGGTAGAAGGCGGCGAGCTTGAGATAACCGGCTTCACGCCCGGCTCCAAGCAGATCAGCTTCACCCTGCCCGATGCCGATTATGCGCAGGGCAGCATACGCATGCGCTCCACATCGGCCGGGGTTGACTGTTATTCGCCGGCCTACATGTTCTGCAGGAACACCGTGTTCTTCCATAATTTCAACACCTTCGGCGCAAAGTCGCCTTACACGGGCACGGAATTCGAGTACACAATCAGCTCCATGGGCACGCTCACGGACCATGCCAACGCCTTGGCTTCGGACAACCTGCCCGAAGGCCACTGCCTTTACGGCGCTGCTGACGTAGTCAGCCCCGACTCGCTGCTGAGCTTCTTCGGCGACACGCCGACCGACCTGCCCCTGGCCACGGGCGGCGACGACAGGAAGGGATACTTCCGCTTCAGCGGCGGCGACCGCATACAGTACGCCATTGACCACAGCGGCGGACTCTTCACCGACCGCACGCCGAGCAACCAGACGGCCATACAGATGGATCTCTACGTGGTGAGCGACGGAGTGCCGGAGTGGAAGACTGGCTACCTGTCGTGGCGTTTCAACAAGGACGGCAGCAACACCTCTGGCGACCTCCTGGCCAACGTGGTGGGGTGGAGTGCGGAAGAGCCGATGTCGTTCGCCGGCGGATGGCGCACGTTCACCATACCCCTGTCAGCCTTCGAGGCCATGAACGGCAGCGGTGCCTATTCCACGCTCGGCGGACTTGCCTCGCAGCTGAAGGCCAACAACAGGCAGACCATCGTGACGTTCGTAAACTACAACCTCGGCGGACTGCCCCCGATGCAGGCCCTGCAGTCGTTCCAGTTCTGCATTGCCAACATCCGCCTCGTGCCCTATGTCACACCGGCCAACACGCCGATAGAGTGACACTGCTGCGCAATAGGCCGTCTTTTGGTTTGCAAAAGGCAGTCTATTGCCACGTAAAAGGCCGCCTTTCGCACGCTGAAAGGCGGCCTTTTGCCAACTCGCTGGCATTCAGCGGCTTGTAACTGCGGATGAAAAACTGTTTTAAAAACCTTTGTTTTTACATTTTAAAGAATTACCTTTGCAAATGTGCAACCTGTTATATACTTTGAAAACCATGACTCACAGACCATTGCGGCTGACTCTCGCTGCGTTCCTCGCTTTCCTTTTTGCATGCGTCGCGGCGCAGGCCAAGCCCGTTGACACAAAATATCTCAGCAACGTTCCGCAATACGTGCTGCATGAAAGCGCGCCCGGGGCGTTCCGCCTGGCTGCCGGCGGCACGGCGGCAAGCATTCTGGTGTCGGGTGAAGACTGGCAGGGTGTGGTCCGCGCGGCGAGCGACCTCGGCCAAGACATAGGCCGCGTTACCGGCACGGCGGCGCAGGTAGTCAAGGCAGACACGCCCCGTCAAGGCTCAATCATAGTAGGCACAATAGGCAAAAGTCCGCTTATCGACGGCCTTGTGAAGGCCGGAAAGCTTGATGTTGACGGCGTGCGCGGCCAATGGGAGTCGTTCGTCATCGAGACGGTGGACGGCTCTCTCGTAGTGGCAGGCAGCGACAAGCGCGGCACGATATACGGCATCTACGACATTTCTGAGAAAATCGGCGTGTCGCCCTGGTACTGGTGGGCCGACGTTGTGCCGCGCAAGAGTGCGTCGCTCTACGTCAAGAATGGCCGCTACGTGCAGCCTTCGCCCAAGGTAAAGTACCGCGGCATCTTCATAAACGACGAGTGGCCCTCGTTCGGAGGCTGGGCTACGGCCAAGTTCGGAGGGCTTAACGCCAAGATGCACGCCCGTCTCTTCGAGCTGCTGCTGCGCCTCAAGGCCAACTTCTTCTGGCCTGCCATGTGGGCCACGGCCTTCAATGAGGACGACCCCAAGAACCCCGAGCTGGCCGACATGTACGGCATCATCATGGGAACGAGCCACCACGAGCCCATGATGCGTGCCCACAAGGAATACACACGCCGCAGGGACGAGGTGGGAGAGTGGAACTACGCCACCAACAAGGCGCGTCTTGACAGCTTCTTCACCGACGGACTGCGGCGCAACAAGGCGTATGACAACCTTATAACCATAGGTATGCGCGGCGATGGAGACGTAGCCATGAGCGACGGCGGAGACGAACAGAACATGCGCGTGCTGGCCGACGTGGTGAAGGGTCAGCGCGAAATAATAAAGAATGTGTACGGCTGCGACCCTCAGGAAGTGCCCCAGCTGTGGGCCATTTTCACCGAAGTGCAGCGTTACTACGACAAAGGCTTCACCGTGCCCGACGACGTTCTGCTGCTCTTCTGCGACAACAACTGGGGCTATCTGCGCCGCACGGGGCCTAAGAAAGAGCTCAACCGCAAGGGCGGTCTCGGCCTTTACTACCACATCGACATGAACGGCGGCCCGTGGAACGACCGTTGGGTAACCACAACCACCGTGCCCAAGCTGCGCGAACAGTTGCACCTGGCCTACCGCACGGGCATCGACGACCTCTGGATAATCAACGTGGGCGACCTCAAGCCGAAGGAGATGCCCATCGACTTCATCATGCGCTATGCCTGGAATCCTGACCTCGTGAAGCCCGGCGACGAGCAGGCTTACCTGGCGGAGTGGGCCGCGCAATGCTTCGGCGACGCCCTCGCGGCCGGCGTTGCCGACATAGTGGCATGCTATACGAAGTACAACCTGTGGCGCAAACCCGAGGTGCAGGTGCCCGGAATATTCAGCGTCGCCAACCACCGCGAGGCCGACCGCGTGGACTCTCTTTGGCTTTCGCTTGAAGAGAAGGCAGAAGCCGTGCGCGGACAAGTGCCCGGCGAGAGTCTCGACGCTTACTATCAGCTGGTTTATTATCCGGCCGTGGCGTCGTCGGGTGTAGCCCGTCTGTACAACGCCGTTGCCCGCAACCGCGCCTTCGCACGCCAAGGCCGTCCGCAGGCGGCCGCCTGGCAACAGTTGGCCGAGAGCCTTTTCGAGCGCGACAAGCGGCTGACCGTCTACTATAACGACACCCTTGCCGCCGGGAAATGGCGCAATATGATGCAAGACAAGCACATAGGCTACACCAAATGGTCCATGCCCGACGAGAACACACTGCCCCGGATGAAGACCGCAACGCCCGAAGCAGGGGCGCGGATGGGCGTGGTGGCCGAGGGCAACGAGTATGCCGACAACTATAACAGTGCGCTCGCCCTGCCCGTGTTCGACTCCATGCTCGACCAGAACTATTACATAGACGTGTTCAACCGAGGCACAGCCGGCTTCCAGTTCACCGCAACGTGCAGCGAGCCTTGGGTGAAGTTGAGTGAAAGCAAGGCGTCAATCGACGGTGCGGACAGCGAGCGGCGCATCCTCGTAAGCATTGACTGGAGCAAGGCGAAGACGGGCTGCAACGAGGCGACCGTTACCCTGAAGGGCGGCGGAAAGACCGTAGACGTGGCGGTGAAGGCCGTCAAGGGCGACGCTCCCAAGGCCAAAGGCAAGTTCTTCGGCAACCTGTCGGGCGCGGAGTTCTCCGTTCCGGCCCACATGTTCAGCCGCAATCTGCCGGGCGGTGGGCAGTCGTGGACGCTGCTGCCCGGTCTCGGCCGCGGCGAGGCTTGCATGGGAGCGGGCGACGTTTGCAGGCAGGCTGGCGGTGATTTGACAAGCAACCGGCCCACGCTTGAATACCAAATGCTCCTTCCCGACACTAATGTTGTCACTCTGTGTATAGGCATCCTGCCCGTGCAAGACGTGCAGCCGGAGCGCGGCTTGCGCCTCGCCGTGCAGCTGGACGGCCAGAAGCCCGTGGTGCTCGACGCCCGCCAGGGATTCGTCGACACGTTTGCCGAGTACACGAAGGAGAACCTTGCCCTCTCACCCAACCTCAAGCCGCTGCCCGAAGTGGAGAAAACCATCATTCTGACAGGCTACGGACAAGAGCGGCGCAACGAGGTGTTTGACAACATGCGGTGGCTTACGGCGCGCCTGCCGGTGGCCGGTGGCGGCCTGCACACGCTGAAAATAATGATGGTTGACCCCGAGGTGGTGCTCGAACGCATTATAGTCAACCCCGACAACGCCCATCCGAGCTACTTCGGAGCACCCGAAACATGCAATAACAACTAACTAAAACCAATACACAATGAAGAAACTTATCATTACATCAGCCCTTGCGCTGCTGGCCGCAATAGGCCTTCAGGCGCAGACCAAGTGGACGGCCACGTGGGCAACGGCCATCGAGGCTCCCCTGGCGGAGAGCGACATGCCCAAGACTTCCATGACCAACAGCACCCTGCGCCAGGTGATCCACGTGAGCATTGGCGGCGACAAGCTGCGCATGCAGCTATCAAACGAGAAGAGCCAGCAGCCGGTTGAAATCAAGTCGGTATACATCGCGGACACCGACGGGGGCAAGGCCATCGACCAGAAGACGGCCAAGTATCTTACTTTTAACGGCTCGCGTTCCGCCACAATAGAGCCGGGCAAGGCCGTGTACACCGATGTTGCGCAGTACAAGCTCAAGCCCTTGCAGCGTCTCTCGGTGACAATCAGCTACGGCAACACTCCCGTCAAGGCTACAACCCACCGCGGCTCGCGCACCACTTCATACTTGGCGCAGGGCGAGGTGGCTCCCAAGGCCGACTTCGCGGAGGTGGAGAAGTTCGAGCATTGGTACAGCATCGCGGCCTTGGAGGTTGAGGCTCCGGCTTCGACTCGCTGCATAGCGTGCCTCGGCAACAGCATAACCGACGGCCGCGGCACCACCACCGACGCACAGAACCGCTGGACAGACGTGCTGGCCGAGCAGCTGGGCGGCAAGGTGGCCGTGATAAACCTCGGCATCGGCGGCAACTGCGTAATCACCGGCGGACTGTCGGCCCCGGCCTCCGAACGCTTCGACCGCGACATACTGGCACAGCAGGGAGTGACCGACCTGATAATATTCGAGGGCGTGAACGACCTCAGCGGCATCAAGGACGACGGCGCGGAGACCGTGCGTTGGCTAAAGAAGTTCTACCGACTCTTCGCCAAGAAGGCCAAGGAGAAGGGCATGCGCGTGTACGGCGGAACGATAATGCCGTTCAAGAACAGCTTTGCCTACAGCGAGACTCACGAGAAGGCGCGCCAGGAAGTGAACCAATGGATACGCACCGCGCCCGACTATGACGGCGTGATAGACTTCGACAAGGCCACCGCCGACCCCGCCGATCCCGAGGCTTTGATGGAAAACTTGCAGTCGGACTGGCTCCACCCCAACGCCGACGGCTACAAGCTGATGGGCGAGTGCGCCGCGAAAGCCTTTAAATGAATTAAGAATTAAGAGCGTGGAGGATTAAGAATTAAGAGCTAAGAATTAAGAAAATATGCTTTTGTTGGCAACCTTCAAAGGTATTTTTCTTAATTCTCAACCCTTAACTCTTAACTCATTCCCATTTCTTCCAGTCCTCACAGTTTTCTTAGCAATCTCTTACAATGAAATCGTCAACAATCACCTTAAAATCAATTCACGGCCTTTTGCACGATGAAAGACCATGTTTTACACTGCGAAAGGCCGTCTTTCGCACGCCGAAAGGCCACCTTTCGCCAACGCGCTGGCTGTCAGCCGTTTGTGCGTGGCTGCTGATTGCGCTTGCGTCCGCACCCGCATGCGCCCAGGAACGCTCCGGCGACCTTGGCGACGGCACGTTCGCCAACCCCGTGTTGTGGATTGACACGCCCGACCCCGACGTAATCCGCGTGGGCGACGACTACTACATGGTAAACACCACCATGTTCTACACCCCCGGAGCGCCCGTGATGCACTCCAAGGATCTTGTCAACTGGCAGATTGTAAGCTACATCTACGACCGCCTCGACGACACTCCTCGCTACGACCTCCTCGAAGGAACGGCCTATGGCCGGGGCCAGTGGGCCACGTCGCTGCGCTACCATGACGGCACGTTCTACGCCTACTTCTCGCCCAACGACGAGCCTTGGCAGGGCTATGTCTACACCACCAAGGACCCGCGCCGCGGCTGGACGCTCCACTCGCGGCTGCCCCACTTCCACGACGCGTCCCTCTTCTTCGACGACGACGGGCGCGTTTACATGTTCTACGGCACGGGACAGCTGCGCGAGCTGAAGCCCGACCTTACCGGCGTGAAGCCCGGAGGCGTTGACATGAAGATATTTGAGCGCGACGCGTCGGAGAACAGCCTGCTTGAAGGCAGCCGCGTCATAAAGTACCGGGGCAAGTACTATCTGCTCATGATTTCGTGGCCCAAGGACGGCAACCGCCGCCAGGTGTGCTACCGGGCGGACAACATCACCGGCCCTTACGAGAAGCGCGTGATACTCGAAGACAACTTCGCCGGCTTCCCGTATGTGGCCCAGGGCTGCATCGTCGACGACACGGAAGGCCGCTGGTACGGCGTTATTTTCCAGGACAGGAACGCCGTAGGCCGCGTGCTCACGCTCATGCCGTGCCGCTGGGAGGACGGATGGCCCATGCTGGGCGACGCCAAGGGGCGCGTGCCGGCGGTGATGCCGAAGCCCGTCAGCGGGCAGAAGGCCGTACCGCTTATGGCGGGCGACGAGTTCGACAAACCGAAGTTTGACATGCGCTGGCAATGGAACCACAACCCGGTTGACTCCGCCTGGAGCCTCACGGCCCGGCCCGGCTGGCTGCGGCTGGCCACGCAACGAGTGGCTGACAACATATTCCTCGCCCCCAACACGCTGACGCAGCGCATGCCCGGGCCGCAGTGCTCGGCCACGGTAAAGCTCGACGTGAGCGGCATGAAGGACGGCGACGTGGCCGGATTCAGCGCGTTTAACGGCGACGCCGGCCTGCTCTCAGTGGTCTGCGAGGGCTCGCGGAAGTATCTCGTGATGACCGAAGAGAGCGTTGCCTTGCGCGACAAGGACAAGGCGGTGACCGCCGTCAGCCGCACCGAACACCTGCGCACGCCGCTCAGTCAGGACATTGTTTATCTGCGAATCGACGCCGACTTCCGCTTGAATAAGGACACGGCGCGCCTTTATTACAGCCTTGACGGCGACACGTGGACGCAGGCCGGCCCCGTGTTCAAGATGCGCTTCGACTACCGCCGCTTCTTCACAGGCACGCGCTTCGCCATATACTGCTACGCCACGAAGGCCGCCGGAGGCCACGTTGACGTTGACTGGTTCAAGGCAAGGTGAGAAGGTGGGAAAGTGAGAAGGTGAGAAAACAGAAATATATAGACTTCATTGAAATCAAATAATATTGTTTTCTCACCTTCTCACTTTCCCACCTTCTCACCTTTTTTGTATATTTCCCTTTACAAATTCGGCTCCCTATGAAACAAACGCGATACAAATCGGGCAGTCGATGAAACAAATAAAATATTGTACACGAGAGTCTTGCATTAACTTTGCAACCGAAAGCCGGCATGAAAACTGTCATCAGACACTGGCTGAACTGAGTTATTAACCAAAACAATAAAAGATTATGCAAGACAGAAAAACATTCATTTCGTTGGCCGCCGCGCTCGCCATGACGGCGGGATTCACGGCCTGTTCCAGCGACGATGACCTTCAGCGGCATGACGCCGGAGGCCGCACGCCCATCACGCTGACCAGCAGCGTGGCCACGCGCGCCGTCGGCCAGAACCTGCAGAGCACGCAGATTGAACGCGGCGTGCAGGTGGGTGTGTATGTCACTTCTGGCGGACAGCTCATCGAGAACGGCGACAACAACGCCCTGACGGCCAACGGGCAGGGCGGATTCACCGGCGAGACGATGTTCTTCCCTGAGCAAGGCGCAGTCAGCGTCTACGCCTACGCTCCCTACAACGCCGGATGGACGGGCAGCCAGGGCACCGAGCGCACCTTCACGGTGCCCGCCGACCAGAGCACCGACGAGGGCTATCTGGCTGCCGACCTGATGAGCGGCATGCCCCAGGGGCAGAACGAGTTTACCGCCGACGCACCCAGCATACCCCTCACGTTCACCCATAAGCTGACCAAGCTCAACATCAACTTCAACACGGGCGACACCGGCCTGGACCTCAAGGGGGCCACGGTGAGCGTGCTTGGCGTACTGCCGTCGACAACGTTCACCGTCTCCACCGGCGCGATAGGCAACGCACAGGGCGCCCCCACGGACATCAAGGCGGCCACGTTCGCCGCCGACGCCACAACGTTTACGGCCAGCGCGATATTCGTTCCGCAGGCCGTTGCGGCCGGAACGGCATTCGTCCGCGTGTCGCTTGCCGACGGAACGGCATTTGACGCAGACCTGGCCGACCTGACAGACTTTGCCGGAGGCACCAAGTATAACTACACAATGAACTTCAGCGGAGGCGGCGGCGAGCCCATCGAAGGTTCGCTCGTGCTGCAGAGCACCGTCACCGACTGGGACGACGGCGGCGACCTGGAGAGCGGCGAGATAGCCGAGAGCAAGGCTGTGGGCATAGGTGATTACATGCTCAGCGACGGAACGTTCGTCAGCGCGGCAGAACTTACAGATGAGCAGAAGTCCAGTGTGGTGGCCGTTATCTTCAGCAAGCAGGTGAGCGAGGCTGACGCCGAGGCCGGATACAACGCTTATGCCATGGGCGTTGAGCGTTTCGGCAACAAGGGATGGTGTATAAACAATGTGTCGATAGGCTCGAACATCGGCAATTACGCCCAGGCTTATGCCGACCTTGACGGTCTCTCAAAGACCCAGGCCATACTGGCAAGCAGCGAATATGCCGCCCTTGACGACGAGCAGAAGGGCAACTGCTTCGTGAACTACGCCAATTACACCAACAGCCATCCGCTGCCCGAAGGCGCAAGCCAGTGGTTTACTCCGGCATTCGGCCAGATGGTGCAGATATTCAACAACCTGGGCGGAGCCAGCCTTACGGCGGACATGACCCTGCCCGGCTCCGAAAACTTCTCCAGTCCGATGTATTACACCACCGACGCAACCGTGCTTGACAAGATAAACAAGTACGTGACAGATCTCGGCCAAGGCGAGATGTTCGTAAAGGAAGGCGACGGGGCATTGCTCTATCTTACCGTATCAGAGCAGAGCACAACGGGAAGCTGGGCGTTCTCCACGCGCGAAGTGACCGTAAGCAACGTTGAAGAAACGTTCGCCTGGGGCTTCGGACGCAACGGAGGCAAGGCCAACGGAGGCCGCAGCGTGGCCCCATGCGTGGCTGTAACCCTGCCTGACGCACAGTGAGAAACGAATGTTATTTATAGGTAAAGATGACATGCCGCCGGGCGCGGCGGCGAAAACTTCAGCCTCACGGCGGGCCGTCCACACACACGGGGCGGCCCGGCCAGGAGGCGAAACACTGCCAAACGCCGTGCGAAAGGCCGCAAACGGCAGCCTGAAACACGGCCTTTTGCAACGCGAAACACGGCCTTTCGCAGGCCGAGCGGCAACGCGTTGAAAATCAACAACTTACGATCTACATTAAAAACAATACACAAACAATGAAAACAAGAAGACTTTTCCTTGGACTTGCAGCCATGCTCGCTGCATCGGCAAGCTTCACCTCGTGTTCCAACGAGGACGAACTGGGCGCACAGTCGCCTGACGGGCTTACCCCGATAACACTTACCAGCAACATAGCCACGCGCACAGTGAACACCGAGTTGCAGGAAACCGAGATTGCCCAGGGCGTGCAGGTGGGCGTGTTCGTAGCCCCGACCGAGGCCGGCGAGCTGATAGCCGACAACGCCCAGATAACGTCTGACGGCTCAGGCTCGTTCACCGGAACGATAGGAAACTACCCCGCAGGGGAGGGCGCAACTGTAAGCATCTACGCATACGCGCCATACAACAGCGCATGGGCGGGCAAGCTCAACGAGGAGCAGACCTTCACCGTGAAGACAGACCAAACTACTGACAATGCATATCTGGCCAGCGACCTGCTCTGGGGAACGCCCCAGAACAACACCGTTGCGGCCAGCGAGAACGCCGTGGCCGTGCACTTCAAGCACAAGCTTACCAAAATCAACCTCGCGTTCAACACCGCCGACACGGAAATCGACCTGAAGGGAGCCACCGTTAGCCTCGTCGACGTGCTCACGCAGACCACTATCAACCTCTCTGACGGCACACTCGGAACAGGCTCTCAGCCAGCCGACATCAACGTGGCCGAGTTCGCCGAAGACGCAACTCAGTTTGCAGCCAGTGCTGTAATCGTGCCCCAGACCGTCGCTGCCAACGCCAATTTCGTGCGCGTGCAGCTTGCCGACGGCACAACGTATGACGCAAACATCAGCACCAGCTTCACCTTCGAGACCGGCAAGCAGTACACTTACACCGCCACGTTCACCGAAAACGGCCTTGAGTTGAAGCTCATTTCGACAATCGAAGGATGGCAAGACGGCGCGGAAAACCCCTCAGGAAGCACCGAGGAAAAGATTGTTTACGGCGTTGGTGACTACATCACAAGTGACGGAACGTTCATCAAGAACAGCGAACTTAGCGATGAAAACAAGGGCAAAGTCGTAGCCGTTATCTTCAGTACGCAGGTAAGCACGACCGATGCGGAAGACGGTTACGACGCTTATGCAATGGGTTTGACCGTCGCAGGGTCAAAAGGTTGGGGATTCACTGACTTGGTGATTAAACCGTCTGTTACAACCTTTGCCGCTGCTCTTGCGGACCTCGACGGACTCTCAAAGACCTCTACCATACTTAAAAGTACGGCGTATGAAAATGTAGCAGAGGAAGATAAGGACGGCACGGTATTTGAATATTGTGCACGAGCAAGCAACAAGAGTCCTATCGGAGAGGCCGGCAGCGACTGGTTTGTTCCCAGCATCGGACAGATGATACAGATGCTCAACAACCTCGGCGGGGCAGGAATAACAAGCAATACGGAGGTTCATGAATCTAATACAAGCAGCCCGATTTATTATACGGAAAGTAATGATGTGATAACGAAAATCAACGCATACGCGACGGCTGCAGGCAAGACAGACTTTATCAAGGCTTCAAGCATATATGTAACGGTGACTGAAAGTGAAGCTAATTTCTGGTGCTTGCAGACCAATCCGACTGTCTCAAACGACCAAACAGCCTATGCATGGGGCTTTGGCAGGAATCCTGGAAAGAGCAATAACAACCGTAATTTGATACCTTTTGTTGCCGTGAAGCTTCCGGCTGAAACGTCATCATCAGCAGATTGAGTGTTATTACAAGTGTAAAGATAGGAAAGCCGCCAGGCGTGGCGGCAAGAGTTTTAGCATTGTGTGGGGCCGCTTGCCGGGTGGCTGGCGGCCCGTTTCCTGTTTAACTGCGCTTTGGCGCGATAAATGTTTGATAATGAAGAAGACCATATATTCACTCAGGGGCGCGGCTTTGCTGGCCATGGTGGCCGCGATGCCCGTAGTCACCGCTTGCAGCGACGACGACGGTGAGGGCGGCGGAGCCGGTGAGGCTGCACGGTTGACGGTCGTCGTGGCCGAAGGCGACGGCACGTCGCCGCTCGACGAAGGCCTTAGGCTGGGCATGTTCATGACAGGCGGCGACGGCGCGTCGGTTGTTTCGGCTGTCATGACGGCAGGAGCCGGAGGACAGCTTGCCGGCGCCGACGCGATAACCGCCGCCATGCAAGACGGCATGACGCTTGCGGCGTTCACTCCGGCAGACCTGTGGACGGCGGCCAACTACGGCCAGGCGGTGCAGTTCAGCGTGCAGACAGACCAGAGTGCCGAGGCCGCATATAGTGCGAGCGACCTCATGATGTCGCCCCTCACGCCCGTTTCCGGCGGCAAGGCCGCGCTCGTGATGGAGCACAAGATGGCCAAGGTGAGCGTGCATGTGACCGACGTGACCGGCTTGTATGACCTTGCGCAGGCCTCGATGGACATGCCCTCGCGCCTCACCACGGTCGATGCCGACCTCGTGCAGGGCACGGTCACTACAGTAGAAGGCGTCACCGCCGACATCACATGCCACTCGCCGGGCAACAGTCCATACCGCGCCTCGGGCCAGGCTGTCGTAGCCCCCGGCCCCGTGGCCGCCGGAGCCGTGCTGACGAGCCTCGCCGTGGACGGGCAGACGTTCACATACACGCTGCCCGAGGGAGCCGAATGGCAGGGCGGCAAGGAGTATGTCTACTCGATGAGGCTGACAAGCGAGGGCCTGGTGACCTATGACAGCTACGTGACCGACTGGAAAGACAACGGCGAAGACCTCTCGGGCGACGCCGAGAAGCAGTGACTCCTGCTGTCAGCTTGCATCCATACGCAGCCCGGCCACCGTCCGGGCAGTTTGCGAAAGGCCGTCTCTTGCCGTGCGAAAGACGGTCTTTCGCGTTGTGAAAAGCCGTCTTTTACGTTCCAAAAGACGGCTTTTCGCAATTGTAACGGTTTGCGCCCGAAATGTGACGAATCATGACGCGATGCGCCGGTTTATGGCAGAAAAAGTTGTATTTCTCGCCGTTTTGCATTAATTTTGCACTGCCGCATGAGGCCCTGTGCCGCGCGGCGTTCATGAAAACACGATGTCACACAGAACAGTAAACTGAAAACAAATCACCTGAAAATGAAACGACAACTGCTACTTGCACTCCTGTGCATGGCCGCGATGTGTTGCCGCGCGGAGGACTTGACGCTGTGGTACAGCCGCCCCGCGGCCGAGTGGACCGAAGCCCTGCCCGTGGGCAACTCGCGCATGGGGGCGATGGTCTACGGCGGAACCGACAAAGAGACCATCCAGTTCAACGAAGAGACCTTCTGGAGCGGCTCGCCTTACAACAACGACAGCCCACGTGCGCTGGCCGCGCTGCCAGAAGTGCGCCGCCTGATATTCGCCGGACGCGAGAAGGAAGCCGAGAAATTGCTCGACCAGACGTTCTTCACCGGACAGCACGGCATGCGCTTCCTGCCGGCCGGATACCTGCACATGGACTTCCCCGGGCATGAGAACGCCACGGCATACCGCCGCCAGCTGGATCTCGCCACGGCCTTGGCCACCACCACGTACACCGTCGGCGGCACGCGTTACAGGCGCACGGTGACGGCCCCGATGGGCACCGGCGTGATAATGATGCGCATAGAGGCGGACAAGCCCGGGGCGCTGGCCTTCACGGCGTGGATGGACAGCCGGCTGGAGCACGAGGCCAAGGCCGTGGGCACGGAGCTGTCTATGAGATGCGAGGGCGAAGCCCAGGAAGGCGTGCCGGCCGCCCTGCATGCCGACTGTCTGGCCCGTGTGGAGACCGACGGCAGGGTTGTCTGCGACGGCGACAGGCTCTCGGTGAGCGGCGCCACGGCGGCAACGGTATGGCTCACGGCGGCCACCAACTTCGTCAGCTACCGCGACACGGGCGGCGACTCCATGGAGAAGGCGCGCCGGCAGATGGCCGACGCCACGGCCTGTGGCTATGAAAAGACTCTTAGTAGGCACACGGCCATATACCAAGAGCAGTTCAACCGCGTGAGCCTTAGCCTGCCAGTGACCGGCAAGTCGGGTGAAGAGACATGGAAACGGGTGCGCGACTTCAGCCAAGGCGGCGACCCCTCGCTGGCCGCGCTGATGTTCCAGTATGGCCGTTACCTGCTCATCTCGTCGTCGCAGCCGGGCGGACAGCCGGCCAACCTGCAGGGACTGTGGAACGACAAGCTCAACGCTCCCTGGGACAGCAAGTACACGATAAACATCAACACGGAGATGAACTACTGGCCGGCGGAGGCGGCCAACCTGGCCGAAACCCACCAGCCGCTCTTCCAGATGCTTGAAGACCTGGCCGTGACCGGCGCCAGGACGGCCCGCACTCTTTACGGGGCGAAGGGCTGGACAGCCCATCACAACACCGACCTGTGGCGCATCGCCGGGCCTGTGGACAAGGCTTTCTACGGCATTTGGCCAAACGGCGGAGCGTGGCTGGCGCAGCATCTGTGGCAGCACTACCTATACACGGGCGACAAGGAGTTTCTTGAAAGACACTACCCAGTGCTGCGCGGCACGGCCGACTTCTATCTGTCGTTCCTCACGGAGCACCCACGCTACGGCTGGATGGTGAGCTGCCCGTCGATGTCTCCCGAGCACGGGCCGCGCGGCACGGGCACCGCCATAACCGCCGGGTGCACCATGGACAACCAGATAGCCTTCGACGCGCTCAACAGCACGCTGCTGGCCGCGCGGGCGCTGGGCAGGGACGAGGCCTACCAGGACACCCTGAAGCGCATGCTGGACCGCCTGCCGCCCATGCGGATAGGCCGCCACGGCCAGCTGCAGGAGTGGCTGACAGACTCTGACGACCCACGCGACACCCACCGGCACATATCCCATCTGTACGGCCTTTACCCCTCGGCGCAGATATCGCCGCGCCAGAACCCGGAGCTCTTCATGGCCGCAAGGAACACTCTTCTGCAACGCGGAGACGTGGCCACGGGCTGGAGCACGGGGTGGAAGATAAACTTCTGGGCGCGCATGCTCGACGGAGACCACGCCTACAAGATAATATGCAACATGCTGAAGCTGTTGCCCGGCGACGCCGTGCAGGAGCAGTATCCCGACGGAAGGACGTATCCCAACCTCTTCGACGCGCATCCGCCGTTCCAGATTGACGGCAACTTCGGCTACACCGCGGGCGTGGCCGAGATGCTGTTGCAGAGCCACGACGGCGCGGTGCACCTGCTGCCGGCCCTGCCGTCGGCGTGGAGCGAGGGCGAGGTGAAGGGGCTCGTGGCGCGCGGAGGCTTCACGGTTGACATCAAGTGGACGGGCGGACAGGTGGCAGAGGCCTCCGTTACGTCGCGCATAGGCGGCGTGTTGCGCGTGCGCTCATACGTTCCGCTCAAGGGCGAGGGGCTGCGCCGGGCCGAGGGGGCGTGCCCCAACGCGCTCTACGCGCCCGTGGAGATAAAGCGGCCGCTTGTCTCCGCCGAGTTGGAAAGCCCCGAACTGCCCGCGCTGAAAACCGTTTACGAGTATGACATTGACACCCGTCCGGGCGAGACATACAAGCTGGAGAGGATGTAAAGGTGAAAAGGTAAAACGGTGAAAAAGTAAAACGGTAAAATAGAAGGGCGCATGGAAGAAAACAATCTGCGGTTCATCCGCAAACCTTTTGGATGGACATATGGTTCTATTAATAACACCATCCAACCTTAATCCAGGCTGTATTTGCAAATGAAATAATGTGTCACATTTGATAGAGCCATATGTCCATCCAAAATGTTTGCGGATGAACCTGAAAGATGGCTTTTCGCCTTGCGAAAGGCCGCAAACGGCACGCTAAAAGGCCGTCTTTCACAAGGTGAAAGACGGCCTTTTGCATGGGCTGTGGCAAGATGCCTGGGTTTCAGGCGGTTACGCGCGGTCGCGGTATCGCTGCGGCGACATGCCCGTCTGCTTCCTGAAGAACGTGCCGAAGCTCGACGGATTGGGGAAGTTGAAATCGTCGGATATCTCGGCCACGGTCTTGTTCGTGCTGTCCAGCAAGGCCATGGCGCGGCGCGTTATGGCCTTGAACACCAGTTCCTGCACGGTGTATCCGCACACCGACTTTGACAGTTCTGACAGGTATTTGGGCGAGAGGAAGAGCTTGTCGGCGTAGAAGGCCACGCCGCGCTCGTCCATGTAGTGGCGGTCGATGAGCCTTATGAGCTTGAGGAAGGTCTCCGTGCGCCGCGTGCCGGGCGAGCCTCCGTCTATGAACTTGCGCTTGAACAGCGTGCAGAGCCTGTAAGTGAGCGACAGGAGGAGCAGCTTGCGCTCGTTTGCGGCGAAGAAGTCGTCGGGCGGTTGCAGCCCGGGGGCTATGAGCGCGACGTAGCGCGCCAGCCCGTCTTCGTCGCCCGTAGTCCACACGCAGTGCCTTTCGGGCGACATGACGGAGTAGAGCCTCACCGACTGCACCATCGTTCCGAGCACGTAGCGTATTGGTTCGGTCTTGTATATGATTATGCTCACCGCCAAGCCGGGCGACTGCCCGTCCGCCTTGAAGTAAGCCCCGTCGGGTATGAACACGGTCTGCCCGGCGCGCGCCGTATGCTCACGGCCTGACAAAGTGAAGCCGAATCCGCCGGTGTGGCACACTATCAGGCCTATGCCGAAGTTGATGAAGCCCTCACGCATACGCTCCGGAAAGCCTGCCACGATGCCTCCCGACGAGCACACGTCGGCCATGCAGGCCACCTGTTCCTGCAGCACGGCCAGCCTGTCGGCCGCCATGCTATCCAATGATTCTTCCATAGCGCAGAATGTTTTTACGTGCGCTAAGATAGTAAAATTATCCGACTTGGCCGACTGTCAGCCGCGCCAAGCGGATAATTTCCTCTTCTTATATGGATAAATGAGCACGAAGAGCATCGAAGCCATGCAGCCGTAGAACGTCCATCCGGCCATCTCCTTGACGGCCGACAGCGTGGCCTGCACCTGCACATTGCCCTTTGCCGACATGGCTGCCACGGTCTCGGCTTCGGCCGCGCTGCGCCCCTGCAGGCGCATTCCGTAGGCCGTCTGGTCGTAGGCGGCGGCCGACTGCGTGTCTACGCGGTCAACATCCTGCGCAAACATGGTGACGTAGTGCTGCTGGCGGTCCTGCAACACGCCTGAGTAAAGCGCCGCGCCGACGCCCGGCCCGACGACCATGCGCACGCTGAGCATGACGCATATCCACGTGGACAGGTACTTGAAGGGCATCCTCTGGTTGGCGTAGACGGCCGCGAGCGAGTAAACCAGCATCATGCCCGCCGAACGGATGATGACCGGATACTTCATGCGCTCGTACAGTCCGGCCGTCTGCACCTCGAAATACATGAACAAGGCGGACACGCCTATGAGCATGAAGCCTATGCCGAAAAGATGTTTCAGCCCCACGCCGCGCGACCCGAGCACCACCGCAACCACGGCTCCGACGAGGTATCCGAGCATGCTCCAGTTGCCCAGCGACGCGTTCTGCCAGTTGTCTATGTCCATACCTACGCCAGTGAAGACGCTGACAAACATCGAGCTTGTGTTCAAGACCATGAGCAAAAGGAACAGCACGATGCCCACGTTGACGGAGCGCAGGCGGAACACTTCCATGCGGAAGTAGGGCGAATGGCTGTTCCACTCTATGTAGACGAACACCGCCGCGAACACAACAGCCAGTATGGCGGAGCGCACTATGGTGGGGTCGGCGAACCAGTCGAGCGTCTTTCCGTAGACAAGGACGTAAGTCAGGCACGTCATCATGGCGCTGAACACGGCCACGTTGCCTGCCTTGCGCAGCGTTATCGGGAAGCGGCGGTTGGTGTAGCTGTGGTAGGGCATGGTCACGAGCACGGCGAATATGGCCACGAGCGTCGTTCCCATCATGTAATAATACACGTCCTGCCACTGGTATTCGTAGGCCAGCCACGCCGTGAGCGACGTGCCGAGCTGCCCCAGAACCATGAAGAACAGGTAGATTACGGGCATGCTCCTGCCCTTCTCTGAGTCCAGCCTGTCCCATCCTTCCTCAGTGTCAGGCTCGTTGCCCGGCGTTATGTTGCGCGTGGCTTCCATGCCGAAGGCGTAGCGTATGAGCGTGAACAGGTTGACCATCATCAGTTCCATGCGCAGGAAACCCATCACAAGGCTGCACAAGGCAAGCACGAATATGCTGTCGGTGACGGCGCACACGTAGCTCAGAAGGAACATCAGGGAGAACCCAGTGACGCACATTATCTTCTCCCTGCGTATGCACACCAGCTGATAAAAGAACGGAGCGAAGGCCGCCATGCCGATTGACGTTACGAAACCGACGAACTGTATGTGTTCCGACTGTATGCCGAGGCCGCTTGTCATCTCGCCGCTGTTGGCGGTGTAGACGCCGCCTACGGTCAGTATGGGTATGAAAAGCAGTATCAGCAGGATGACTCCGAGCGGCCTGGGCACCCAGTCGTAGAACGGATAATTCCTGTATTTGGCCCCGCCCGTGAGGCTTATCGTTTCTTGTCTCATAATCCAAGGCTTTTATATCGGCTGCTCATTGAAGCATGTTTTCTTCATTCTTAAATACCAACTCTTAATCGGTTTTCGCCTTAACCACCACCATCATGCCGGCGGCGAGGCGCTCGTTGTCGGCCTTGGAGAGGCCTGTGAAGTCGATTCTGACGGGCACACGCTGGCGTATTTTCACGAAGTTGCCGGCCGAATTGTCGGTAGGCACGAGCGAATACTTGGCTCCCGTGGCGCCGGATATGGCCGTTATCCTGCCCTTGAACTCGCGTCCGTCGAGCGCGTCGACCGTCATTGCCACCTCCTGGCCTATGTGCAGGTTCTCCACTTGCGTCTCCTTGTAGTTTGCTATGACCCATTTCTGTGTGTCGGGCATGATGTAAGTGAGCGTCTGTCCTGCCGGAACGTACTGTCCTTCCTCTACTGTGCGGCGGCCGAGCTTGCCGTCGCAGGGGGCGGTTACCACCGTATAAGAGAGGTTGAGGCGTGCCATTTCGAGCGAGGCGCGCGCCCTTTCTATGGCGGCCTCGGTGCTTTGGCGGCGCGTCGACACTTCGCTTACGCCCGACATGGCGGCCTTCTGCTGGCTGTGTAGGGCGTCGAGCTGCTTTTTCGTGGCCTTATACTCAGTCTCAATCTGTTCGAGTTGTATCGGTGTTGCGGCGTTGCGGGCCACGAGGTTGCGGTAACGCTCGCGGTCTTTACCGAGCTTTGCCAGGCGTATTTCCACCTCGGCGATAGACGACTTGTAGACCGATGCCGAGGCTTCGGTGGTCTGCAGCGTCCGCCCCAGCACCGAAGCGCCGGCCATCGCGTCCTTCAGCGCGGCCTCGGCCTCCATCACCCGTATGCGGTATTCGCGGTCGTCGAGCACGAGGAGGGTGTCGCCCTTCTTCACGCTTTGGTGCTCGGTGAAGCGCACTTCCCTGATGTAGCCCGACGCCCTGAGGTTTACGGGCGATATGTATTGCTCTATCTGCGCGTCGTTGCTGGTCTCGGTGCGGTGGTAGTCGACGAAAATCATCGTGGTCTTCACTATCCCGAAGACGAGTATCGCTATTCCGAAGAGGCTTGCAACGAGGCGTTGCGTGCGTTGCCTTCTCAGTTTTGCGGCCTGTGTTTTCAGTGTGTTTGTCTGCTTTGTTTCGTTGTTTTGGGTTTCCATTGCGGTGAGTTTTTATATTGTTGACGTGTTTTTGTTTGATGTATGACATGTTTTTTGCCGCCATGCCGGCCTATTTCAGGAGCGTGTCGAGCCTGCCGGTGAGCTTGAGTAGCGTGAGATTTGTGATGCGGTAGTCGTAGTGCGCGGTGACATAGTTGTTCTGCGCCTCGCTCATGCTCATCTCGTCTTGCAGCACTTCGGTCATCGAGGCTATGCCTTCGCGGTAGCGTTCGGAGGTGACGGTGTACACGTCTTCGGCCAGCAGATAGTTGTCGCGCTGCTTGGTGAAGTTGCGGCGGCTGTTCATAAGGTCGTTCACGGAGTTCATGTACTGTGTGCGCAGGCTCTTGAGCGCGTCGTCGTAAGCCAGGCGTGCGTTCTCCGTGTCGAGCTTGGCCTTGCGTATCTTGGAGCGTTTCTCGAACCCGTCGAACACGGGAACGCGCAACGTTATGCCCAGTCCGGACGAGTTGTACCAGCGGTTTGACGCTCCCGAGTGGAACCAGTTGTGCAGCTTGTCGGTGAACGCGGAGTATGTAAGGTTGCCGGTGAGCGTCAATGTGGGGAGGTATCCTTGCCTTGTCATCTTCTGCTGTTTGCCGGCAAGCTCACCTTGCTTGCGGAGCAGCTGCAGCTCGGGCAGCTGCTCGCACAGCCCGCCAGGCTCCACGGTCTCTGTGCAGTCGGGATTCGCCGGTGTGACGGCTATCTCGCGGTCGGCCGGATAGTCGATCACGTACTTCAGCATGTTCATCTGCTGTGCGAGCATGGCCGTGGCGTTGTCGTGCTGCACGCGCAGGTTCTCAAGGCTGATGTTGACCCGTTTCACGTCAACTTCCATCGCCATGCCGTTGTCGAAGAAGGCCACGGTGATGTTCCTGAGTTCCTCCAGCCGGGCGATGTTGGCCTTAACTATGGCTATCTGCTCGGCGGTGCTCTGCGCGAGGTAGTACATCCGCGCTATCTGCACCATGAGGTCGTCGCGCGCCTTGTCGTAAGACAGGCGGCTGATGCGCTCCGTCGTCTTCGTAATCTCGAGCGCCGTGAGCAGCGTCTGGTTGTAGAGCGGCATCTGGAGCTGCAGCCCCGCCGAGACGTTGTACTGCAACGTCTTCGTGACGTTGTACTTGTTGCCGTATGCTGAGCCGTCGGTGACCGACACTGGCGGATTGAAGTTGTCGCTCATCTGTGCCACGGCGTTGATTTGCGGCAGCAGCCTGGCGCGGTTCTCGCTGACGGCGTGGCCGCTCTTCGCCACTTCGTTGCGCCTGGTTTTCAGCTGCAGGTTGTTCTCTATGCCCATGCTGACGCACTGGCCGAGCGTCAGCGTGTCCTGCGCCTTTGTCGGGAAAAGCGTGCAGGCCACGGCGAATGTGAATAATAGTCTCTTCATGTCGTTTGTCTCATTTGTCCGCTGCAAAGATAGGGTGTTGCGGCGAGCCGGGCGTTACGACATTTTCTTGCCGTATGTTCATATTTACCGTTTCTTCGTAAAACGGTGGTCAAAAGGGCTGTAAAGGGTGGATTTTATGCCGGTTTGGCGCATGGCCGGCACGGGTGAGATGTGTGTCGTTTTCCAAAAGACGGCCTTTCGCGGTGCAAAAGGCCATGAGTTGCGATGCAAAAGGCCGTCTTTCGCAATGTGAAAGACGGCCTTTTGCAATGTGTTGAATGTCAGGCTGTTGCGGCGTCGGTCATCGTCCGGCCGGCTTCATGCGCATGTTGAGCTGATAGATTGCCGGCAAGAGGATGAGCAGCGAGCAGCCCACGGCCATTAGCTCGCGCGCGGTGCTGCCGCCGAAGAAGTCGGCCAGCTGCATGTCGGCGGAGTAGGGGAAGAGCAGGTAAAGGGCGTAGGCCACGGTGTTGTTCACCCAGTGCACGGCCACTCCTGGCAGTATGCTGCCCGTGCGGCTGTACATCCAGCCGAGCAGCAGGCCCACGAGGAAGGCGTGGGGCATCTGCACGGGGTTGAGGTGGACCGCGGCGAATATCACGGCAGACAGCGTTATGGCCGCCCAGCGGTTGCCCAGAGAGCCGAGCAGCGAGCGCAGCACGGCTCCACGGAACACCAGCTCTTCAACCAGCGGTGCCAGGAGGCACAGCGTGAGGTAGCCGAAGTCGTTGCCGACTATCATCTTGAACGTGTCGCCAAGGTAGTCGGGCATGTCGGGAAGCAGCTCCTGGAGCCATGACGAGGGCACGATGGTGCCCAGCGCGGCTATGGCGCACCAGAAGAATATGCCCCAGGGACGGGTGCGCAGGTATGTGGGTGACACAACGGAGTAGCGCCGCCAGATGAACAGTGCGGCAGCGCCCACGGCCGCAACGGCCGACGCCGTGATGAGCATAGGCGCTGTTATGGCCTCGGCGTTGCCGCCGCAGAACGTGCTCCATACGTATGCCGCGCTCTTTCCCGATGCCAGCATCCATATGGAATAGACCACCCATGACAGGAAGAACTGCACCAGCACGAAATAAAGCAAGTATAATAAGGCTCTTTTCATATTGTTGTTTTTGAAGTTAAATGAGTTTCTTGGGAAGTTAAAATGACATTGCCTTGCCGCCTTGGCGCCTTGGGCTTATTGGGCTTATTTGGCTAATTAGGCCCAATAAGCCTAATGGGCCTGATGGGACTTGATGCGCAATTGGTGGTGTAAGGCATGCTAAGTTCCCTTCCTTGGGGATGGTTGGGGTGGGTGTCGGGCGCTTATTTATGTTCCGCCAGAACACTTTCGGCCTCGCGCCTGTCCTCTTCCAGCTGCTCTATGAGCCTGTTTATCGAGGGAAATTTGCGCTCGTCGCGCAGCTTGGCGGCGAACGCCACGGTCAGCTTGTGCCCGTAAAGGTCGCCGCTGAAGCCGAAGACGTTTACCTCGAGCGTGGTCTCCGTGCCGTCGAACGTTGGCCGGGTGCCTATGTTCATCATGCCGCCCATCGTCAAGGCCGAGCCGTCGAGCCCCACTCTTACGGCGTAGACACCGGCTCGCGGAACAAGCTTCAGGCCGTCTTCAGGCTCGATGTTGGCTGTGGGGAAACCCATGCGGCGGCCTTCGTGGCAACCTCCCACCACACGGCCCGTCAGCCGGTAGTCGTAGCCCAGGCACATCGCGGCCATGCTGACCTCGCCTTCCGACAGGAACGAGCGTATCACCGACGAGCTGACCCGCACCCCGTTGAGCGTGAACGCGTCGGCACGCACCACGTCGATGCCCGTCTCGCGGCCGTAGGCCACGTAGTCGTCGAAGCCCTTCGTGCGGTTGCGGCCGAAGCGGTTGTCGTATCCCGTCACCAGTGTGCGCACGTTCAGCCGGTCATGCAGCACCGTCTTCATGAACTCTCGGGCCGACAGCGAGGCCATCGCTTCGTCGAAATGCAGCACCACGCAGTTGTCGACGCCCGTCCGCGAGAGCCGCTCCACCTTCTCGCCGGCCGTGGTGAGCAGGCGCGGACGGTAGTCCTTGTGGAGCACTATGCGCGGATGGCCGTCGAAGGTGATGACCGTCGACTGCCCCGTGCCGTCCTTCCCGGCGTGCGCCATCACGCTTTCAATGAGGTAGCGGTGGCCGCGGTGCACCCCGTCGAAGAAGCCTATGGTTGCCGCCGAGGGTGCAATGTCCAGGCGTGACGCGTCGTTTAAGTCAAGATGAAACAGCTTCATGGTCTTTGTTTTACGTGTATTCCAGGCATGCCACGGCCTCAAGCTCGGCCACGGCCGCGATGCCGAGACGCATGGCCGCGGCCCGGTTGGCCGCCGAGTCGTCGATGAAGAGCGTGTCTGAGGGCGCGAAGCCCGTCTCGCGCAGCACCCGGCGGAATATCTCTTCGTCAGGCTTCACAAGGTGCATGCGGTAAGACAGGAACACTTGTTCAAAGTAATCGCTTACGGCGTGGCCGCCGGCTGAGAAGTATTCGGCCTCCGCCTTGTGCCAGTGTATCGGGTTTGTGTTGCTCAAGAGCACAAGGCGGTGGTCGCGTTTCAGTTCGAGCAGCATGTCAAGACGGTGCTGCGGAATGCCCGTAAGCAGGGCGTTCCATGCATCACAGACGGCCTCGTCCGTTGCGTCGCACCCCTGGCAGGCACGCCTTACGGCCTCGCAGAACTCGCCGGTGTCCGTGTTCCCCACTTCAAGGTCGTGGAAGAAGTCTTCCTGCCGGCACTCGTCCACATATCCTGCAATGGCCCCGGCGCCTATGTTCTTGAAGGCTTCGATGCAGCGGCGGCGGTCAAGTCCGGTCAGTACGCCGCCCAGGTCCACTATAATGTTGCGCCTTTCTTTTATTGTCTTGTGTGTCATTTCGCTTTTATACGCTTTGCCATGCGCCATATTTCGCCAATCCACAGCACCAGGGAAGTGCTTGCAATGATGACAAGCCACTCTTGCAGGGAGAGCGGATCGGTGCGGAACATCTTGCCGCCGAAGGTCACTATGAGCCACTGTCCGCCTAGGATGATGAGCAGCACGAGCAGAAGGCCGTTGTCATGGGTGAACGCGTGGAAGGCGGAATGGTTGGAGCCGAACGCCTTCGCGTTGAAAAGATTCCAGAACTGGAGCATCACGAACGTGGTGAAGAACAGCGACAGCTCGTGTATGTGCAGGTCGCCGGCGCTCTGGTTGCAGTGTATCAGGAAGGCGAACAGCACCGCGAAGAACGCCACGCCGATGCCCACGATGCCTTTGGCCATGCCCCGGGTGATGATGAAGTCGGTCTGCTTGCGCGGCTTGTCATTCATTACTTCGCGCGAAGGAGGCAGCGACGCCAGGGCGAGGGCTGCGAAGGTGTCCATTATCAGGTTGACCCAGAGGATCTGGGTGACCGTTAGCGGCAGCTCCGTTCCTATTATGGAGCCGCCCAATACGAGCAGCAGGGCGGTGACGTTGACCACCAACTGGAAGAACAAGAAGCGCTGGATGTTCTTGTAAAGGGAGCGTCCCCACATCACGGCGTTCACTATGCTGCGGAACGAGTCGTCGATAAGCGTCATGTCGCTGGCCTCCTTTGCCACCGATGTTCCGGAGCCTAATGAAAGGCCTACGTGGGCGTGGTGCAGGGCGGGAGCGTCGTTTGTGCCGTCGCCCGTCACTGCAACGACCGCGCCGTGCTTCTGCAACAGGTTGACGAGTCGCTGCTTGTCTGTGGGCCTTGCGCGGCTCATTACGCGCAGACGGGGTACGAGTTCGTAAGCCTCTTCGTCCGAAAGGGCGGCGAAGTCGGGGCCGGTTATCTGTGCTTCGGCCGGTGTCTTGTCGTCCCAGATGCCTATCTGGCGTGCTATCTCGACTGCCGTGGCCGACGTGTCGCCGGTCACTATCTTGACCTGTATGCCCGCGCTGACGCACTGTTTCACCGCTCCGGGCACGTCTTGGCGTATCGGGTCGCTTATGGCCGTCACCGCCTGGAAGGTCAGCTTGGGGCCTGCGGCGATGGCCGACATGTCCGCCTGTTCGCCGTCGGCCAGCTGGCGGAAGGCGAAGGCGAGCGTTCGCATGGCCTGGTTCTGGTAACCGCGCAGGCGGTTGGTTATCTCTGTGCGCTCGGTGTCGTCAAGGTTGCAGAGCGACATGATTATTTCCGGCGCGCCCTTTACCATGAGCACGCGGTGGCCAGCCACCTTGCCGATGGTGGCCATGTACTTGCGCTCGGTGGAGAATGGCAGCTGCGCCTCGATGCATTCGTCTTTCCTGAGCGTCTTGTAGTCTACTCCGGCCTTCTCGAGCCACAGCAGCAGGGCTATCTCCGTTGGGTTGCCGATGCCCTTGCCGCCCTCGGCGTCGAGGTGGGCGGTGGTGTTCAGGGCTATCGAGGAGCGGAAGAGCGCGTCGTCGGTGTCATACTGTTGCATCTCGGCCACCTGCATCTTGTTCTGCGTCAGGGTGCCCGTCTTGTCGGTGCATATCACCGTCACGGCCCCCATCGTCTCGCAGGCGTGGAGCTTGCGCACGAGGTTGTTGTTCTTCAGCATGCGCCGCATGTTGAGCGCGAGGCTCAATGTCACGGCCATGGGCATGCCCTCGGGCACGGCCATTACTATTAATGTGACGGCCATCATGAAGTATTGCAGCACGGTCTCGGCCATGCGCAGGTAGTCGGTTGATGCCCAGACGCCGTCGGCGTCGACGATTATGTCGCGGCCGAGGAATATGACGAAGGCGGCCACGGATATGCCGATACCGAACTTGCTGATGAGCTTTGCCAGCTTGTCGAGCTGCAGGTTGAGCGGCGTCTTGACAGCCGTTATCTCGGTACTTGCGCGCGACACCTTGCCAATCTCGGTCGCGTCGCCCACCTCGGTGACGCAGAACGAGCCGCGGCCGTTCATCACCATCGTGCTGCGCAGCACCTTGGATGACGGGTAGGTGGCTTCCTTGTCGTTCTTCTCGGGGTCGGCGTGCTTGGTTATTATAGGCTCGCCCGTGAGCGACGACTCGTCTATCTGCAGGTCGGTGGACTCTATCAGCGTACCGTCGGCGGGTATCTCGTCACCCACCTCTATTATGACTACGTCGCCCACGACGACGTCTTTCCTCGCGATCTCGACCACCTTGCCGCCGCGCGCTCACCTTGACGGGCGACTCCTCGCCCAGGGCCGTGAGCACGTTGAACTTCTTGGCGGCGTCCATCTCGAACCAGAAGCCGATGGTGGTGGCCAGCACGATGGCCAAGATTATGCCGATGGTCTCTACGTATTCGCCGTGGATGGCGGCCAGGCCGAGCGAGATGACAGCGGCCACAAGCAAGATTTTAATGATAGGGTCCTTGTATTTCTCAAGGTAAAAGCTTCCAAAGCGGAGTGCGCTTCGGAGGCGTAAGCGTGTTCTCTCCATGCTTCCAGGCGGCTCTCCGCCGCCTCATTGTCCGTCAGTCCGCGCGGATTGGTGAACAATGGATTAATCTCGTTGCTCATTTAAAATTCAAAAAACAATTAAGTTAATATCGGTTGCAAATTTAGCACAAATAGCCGACATACGTCGCCGCCCGCGCCCATTATCACGCAATTTTAACGTATCTTTCCATATTTTATGCGCCCCGGCAAGGCGCGCCGCCGGGCAGCCGGGCAGGCCCCCCGCGGCCTGGCGGTTTGCAAAAAGACGGCAAAACGCCTTCCTAAAGGCCGTCTCTTACACGCCTAAAGGCCGTCTTTTGCACGCCGAAAGGCCGCAAACTGCAAAGCATGTGTTAACCCCAAAAATAAAGACTTATGGCATCATTAAGATTGAGATTCAGTCCTTCGTCAGCCGAAGGCATGGAAGGCACGTTGTATTTCCAGATAATCCACCGCCGCGTGGTGCGCACGGTGTGCACAGGCTGCCGCGTCACGGCCCGCGAATGGGACGGGGCGTCGTCGTCGATACGCATCGTGGGAAGCCCCGCAAGGCAGGCCTCGCTGCGCCTTGCCGCGTCGAGGATGCGCAGCGAGGCCAGGCGTATAGCCGCGATAATCAGCGAAAAGGAGCTGTCGGGGATGGAATACGACGCTGAAGACATCGTGGCCGAGTACAGGCGCTTGCCGCCGTGTGCCACGTGGTTCGCCTTCATCGGCGGCATGGCGGCCAGTAAAGCGCAGACAGGCAGGCACGGAACGGCCAAGACTTACCGCGACGCATTGGCCAGCTTCGCCCGGTTCCGCGGCGGCGAAGACATCATGATGGAAGACCTCGACGCGGAGACTATGAGCCAGTATGAGGCCTGGCTGAAAGGCCGCGGCGTGAAGCGCAACTCCTCGTCGTGCTACCTGCGCACCCTGCGCACGCTCTACCGCAAGGCCGTGGACATGGGGCTTACAGCCGACCGCGGCATCTTCCGCCACGTGTTCACGGGCTTCGCCAAGACGGCCAAGCGCGCCGTCACCATTGACTCCATACGCGCCATAAGGCGGCTCGCCCTTGGCGAAGGCTCGCCCCTTGCCTTCGCCCGAGACATGTTCATGCTCAGCGTCTACCTGCAGGGCATGTCGTTCATAGACATGGCCTACCTGAAGAAGACCGACATAAGGAACGGCCTGCTGCAATACTCGCGCAAGAAGACCGGGCAGACACTGGCGGTGAGATGGGAAGGGGCCATGCAGGACGTGGTGGACAGCTACGCCGGCCTTGCCGCCGGCAGCCCGTATCTGCTGCCCATAATCACAAGGCAGGACGGCACGGAGCGCCGGCAATACGAGCGCATGGAGCACAACGTGAACCGCAACCTGAAGAAAATAGGAGAGATGGCCGGCCTGCACATGCCGCTGACCACGTATGTGGCGCGCCACACGTGGGCCAGCGTCATGCGCGACATGGGCTACGACCTCTCCATTGTGAGCAGGGGCCTCGGCCACGAGAGCCTCAAGACCACGCAGATATACCTCTCGTCCATAGACACGGCGGCCGTGGCGATGGCCAACAGGAGCATGATAGGCCGGATTGTCGGCAAGCGCGCGGGGAAGGACACGCCGCCTGGAAGGTAAGCGCCACGCACGGCCGGGGAACGCGCCCTTGCCCGGGCGTGAGTCCAGAATGTCTTGTCCTGCCATAAGTTGACACATTTACGACCAATAAAAATGTGTGCAATTATGCGAAAAAGTCCAACAAAGTACAGCGAAGAGTTCAAGTTGAGCGTTCTTCGCGATTATTATTCGTCAGGCATGAGCAAGCGCAAGTGCGCCAGGAAGTACGGCCTGTGCAATTCTACATTATTGTCGTCCTGGCTGTCAAAATACGGTGACAAGTCCGTATCTTTGCCGTCGGAAGAAAACGAAACCGAGATGGCACGACGCAGCAATGAAGACTACAAGGCGGAAAACGCGGAACTCCGCAAGCGCATCCGCGAATTGGAGAAGGCCCTGTCGTTCTCGCGTTTGGAGACGGAGGCCCGTGACGTGATGATAGAGATCGCCGAGCGCGAGTTCGACATCCGAATAAGAAAAAAACATGGGGCCAAACAGTGACGGAACTGGTGGGGCGGCGTGGCGCGAGCGTCTCGTCCGCCTGCCGCCTGTTTGGCCGCAGCCGCCAGGCCTACTACCGGTTGAAGGCCGGCGGTGAAACTCCCGTATTGAGCGAACGGCGCATGCTGGAGACCGTGGCGTGCATACGCTCCGAGGACCCGGGCATAGGCTGCCGCAAGCTGTGGCTGATGCTCCGCTCGGTGTACGGCGCGGACGCCGTGCCGGGGCGCGACTCGTTCTTCCGCCTGCTCCGCCGCCGCGGCCTCGTGCTGCCGCGTCCGAAGCCTCGTCGCACGACGGACTCCAACCACCGCTACCACAAGTGGAAGAACCTCGTGCGCGGCTTTACGCCCACCGGGGCCAACCAGGTGTGGGTCGCCGACATAACCTACATTCCACTCGAATACGGCGGCACATGCTACCTCCACCTCGTAACCGACGCCTACTCCCGCAAGATAGTGGGCTGGAGGCTGTCACCGTCTCTGCGCGCCTCGGAGTCGCTCGACGCCCTCGGCCAGGCCATACGCCAGGCCGCCGCCATGCGCGGCAGCGACAGGCTCGACGGTCTCGTACACCACTCCGACCGCGGCGTGCAATACTGCTGCGACGCCTACATCGGGGAACTCCGCCGGCACGGCATCGCCGTAAGCATGACCGAGGACTACAACCCCACGGACAACGCAGTGGCCGAACGCGTCAACGGCATCGTCAAGAAGGAGGCGGTTCACCGCCGCCGCGCCTTCAGCGACATGGCGGAGGCCCGCCACGCCATAGGCCGGTACATCAGTTTCTACAACAGCCGGAGGCCGCACATGAGCATAGGCGACAAGACTCCGGATGTAGTACACCTACAAGAAGGGGAGCAAAAAAACATGTGGAAAAGAAGAAAAAACGACAACGATGGAAACAGGAACGGCGAAAAAGGCTACCTTTGCCGTGTCTAGCGTTGACGCCGGCGCGCCGGCGTCAACGCTAGACACGAAAGTGTCAAGACAAGAAGTCCTTCAAAACGACAATGTCAACACTTGCAGTACGGATAATCCGATTGTGTAAACCTGTTTAGTTTATTTAGAGAAAAAGTGTCAACATAAATCAGGAAAAGACAGGCTTATTTTTGAAGCCTTGCAAAAGACGGCCTTTTAGCATGCGATTGACGGCCTTTTACAAACCGAAAGACGGCCTTTCGCTGTTCATCCGCAGTTTAGGCGAACATGGAAGCTGCGTCTTCTTTTGTTTTGTGGCAGTATTTCATGTACACATCCCGCTGCAATCCGGGATGTCAGGAGCCCGGATTGCAGCAGGATGCAAATGTTCAAGACTCTTAACCGACATGCGCTTGAACCGCGGGCGAACAGCCTTAAAGCAACATTATATGGGATTACCGAGAACAAAACGGGAACAATAAGCACAAAATAAAATCGGCTAAGTATTGATATTCAATCACTTAGCCGACTTGCTCGTACCCAGAGCCGGGGTCGAACCGGCACGGGTTGCCCCACTGGTGTTTGAGACCAGCGCGTCTACCGATTCCGCCATCTGGGCTTTATAGCGGGTGCAAAGATAAGGATAAAATCCGAATTGACAAATTTTTAATTGAAAAAACTTAAAATAATTGGCCGTAAGGGCTTTTATGCTTATCTTCGTGTCGTGAAACAAATCTGTAAGACTTATGGAGAAAAACACAAATAATTTTTGTTTGATCTTGGCCGGAGGCAAAGGCCGGAGGCTGTGGCCGTGCAGCAGGGAGGAGCGCCCGAAGCAGTTTCTCGACTTCTTCTCGACGGGGCGCACGCTGTTGCAGCAGACGTATGACCGCATGGCCTCCTTCATTCCTGAAAACAACATATATGTAAGCACAAACCGCATCTACGAGTCGCTGGTCGTGGAACAGTTGCCTGAACTTCCCAAGGAGAACATTCTTAGCGAGCCTATATTCCGCAACACGGCGCCAAGCCTTGCGTGGGCCACTCACCGCATATCGCACGTCAACGCGGAGGCGAGGCTGGTGGTGGTGCCGTCAGACCAGGCCGTTTTCAAGGAGGACGAGTTCAAGCGGAATGTCCTGGAGGGACTCGACTTCGCAGGCGGAACGGACTGCATGCTTACAATGGGTGTCAGGCCTACGCGTCCGGAGCCGGGTTACGGTTACATACAGGTGGGCGAGCCTGCCGGACATGCGGATGTGTACAAGGTAAAATCGTTCACGGAGAAGCCTGACCGTGACTTTGCGCGCATGTTCATGGAGAGCGGCGAGTTTTATTGGAACACAGGACTGTTCATCGCCAACGTGCAGTACTTGCGTGAGCCGTTGGGCAAGATATTTCCGCCGGTGTTGCGCAATTTCAAGGAGGATGCCGGACATCCGTATTCAATAGAAGCCGAACTGGAGTTCATAAAAGACAACTTCCCGGCATATCCAAACATGTCGATAGACTATGGCATTCTTGACAAGAATGAGAATGTCTACGTGATGAAATGTGATTTCGGCTGGGCCGACCTTGGCATGTGGCATTCAATCTATGAGAGCATGAGCAAAGGCGAGGGCGACAACGTGGTGATAAGCTCGCGTGTGATAGCCGACGGCAGCCACGGCAACATCATCAAGTTGCCGGCCGACCATTTGGGCATAATCCACGGTCTGGACGGATACATAGTGGCAGAAGAGGGCAACGTGCTGCTCATCTGCAAGAAAGAAGACTCCTCGGCGCTTATCCGGAAGTACGTAAATGAGGTGCAGGTAAAATACGGAGAAGAGTTTATTTGAATGTAAGAAGGTGAGAAGGTGGGAAACAAGTCTCATCGCCCACCTTCTCGCCTTTTTTTATTTTACTTTAAGTTTGAAAGTTTTTGGTTTGTCATGACCTGTCGAGGTGACACGTACTATGTATATTCCCGACTGCACATTGACATTTGCCGACATGGCTCCTTCGGGCGTTATGCTTTTCACGGCCATTCCGTCAAGGCCATATACGTCGACACGTTGCAGGCCGTGGACCGACGATGCCACTATCAGTCCGTCGCTCGGCGAATAACACGTTACGCTGTTTTCGCAGCCGTCGGCAATGTTGTCATTTATCCTGCCTGACGTAATGAAGTAACGCCCGTGCTCGTTGGACGTCATGTCAACGGTCAGGCTGTCATCTATGTATTCTGCCTTACCTGTTTTCACATCGTAGAGCTGCAAGCCGCGGCCTGCCCCTCCCGTACTTTTTTTTTATCTTGACGCTAGCCATTGCGCCGCCTCCTATCAGCCCTATTGGCAGCATCCTTATTTCGGGAAGCGCATTGACGCTTGCCGCCTGAGTGCCTGCCACGGTGTATATCGTGGGAACATCTGCAAGGTTGCTGTCATAGATGGTCTCCACATCCTCCGCGTCGTCAAAATCTTCAGATGCGCAGTCGTCTATTGTCACGGCGGCCGTACTTGTGCGCCCTGAGACCGTGGCAACAATGCTTAGCATCGAAGGCTCTTCGGGGCGCACTCCGGTGAGCGTCTTAAGCACGGGGGCGTTGGTCTTGCTACGTCCGTCGGCGTCTGTAGGATGGGCCGTCGTCATGTTCGTGATGAAGACCACCTCGTCAATGCCGGCCGTACCGTCTTCGGCTTTCTTCACGAAAAACGACTGCATGGGGCTTACCGTAGGCAAGGCCGCGGCATCCGAATAAGCCTTCACCTCGCCGTTCTCTATCGTCCAATACTTGCGCGCCAGGCCAGTGTTGAGATTGAAAAACTCGTTCATGTCAATAGAGCAGACATAAGGATTGCCAACCATGTACAGGCCGTTACCGCTGCTTTCATTCACCAACGGCTGGGTTATCTCGCCGTTTTCGCCTGCGTTTGTGTTGTCGAGCAGCAGCTTGCCGTTGTCCGCCTTGTCTACGGATGTTTTATCTCCGGCGGCTGCATCGCTGGTGTAGGAGTAATACTCATATTCGGTGTCGGCTTTGGGCAGACGTATCATGGCCTGGGGGCCGTCGGCCGCTTCCCTGCCCGGCTTTATCGAGAAGCCGGTGAAGCCGTCAGGCTTGCCGTCGCCGGCAAGTCCTCCGTTCCAATACTTCACGTCCACCTGGTTGTAGGCGTGGCTCCATTGCGTTTGTATCACACCGGCTTCGCCGCCGTTCCACTCTTTCCAGTCTATCGCCGCGTCGTAATCTTCGCGGTACGGATCGTCGTCGGCCACGATGACCATCGACTCCGCCTTGTCCCAACTGCGCTGGTAGACGGGATAATCCGTGCGGCTGTAGCCATTGGCCGCGTCGAAGCGTATGTCGACGAAGGCTTCGGTCTCCTGCCGTCCGTTCCCGGCCGGGGCATACATGTCGCCGGCATAGACATCCTTCAGCGGCGAAGCCACCATGCTCCATTTGCCCGGCTGCAGCTCCTTCTCAACCCAAGCCTTGCCGTAATCGAGGTATTGCTGGTGGCGCAGTTCGGCTTCGGGCTTAAAGTATATCTGGGCGCACGTGTTGGCATAGAACTTCTCGCAGTCGTACACCTGCTTGTCTGAAAGTTCGCCTTCGACTTTCACCATCATGTCGAGCTGTATGCCGTCGGTCGGCGTGAAGGCGTCGGCGTTGGTCAGGCTCTCCTGCTGTATTATGCCGTTGCCGTAATACGTAGGCCGGGCAAGATAAGGCGCCTGTACGTAGGCGGGCACGGTCACCTTGGTGAACTTCATCGGCACGTATGTCTGCTGCTGCGCCAGCGCGGAGAATGCGCCGTCGGCGCCGTAATCATGATAGTCCTCCTTGTAAAGCTCGCCTTTCGTTGAGCGCGTCCAGTTGGCGTCGTTGTTCCAGTTGTTGCTGTTGCCATTGTCGGCCGCGCCTGTCCACGTAACATATTCGGGCACTGTCTTCATCGTGAAGAACGCGTCGCCGAGGCACGGGCTTTGGCCGGAGGTGAGTTGCCCGGTGTGCACTTCGTCGTGGAACTGGAAGTTCAGCTCATACCAGTAGCCTTCGTGCAAGCGGGCTACCGCCTCCTTGTACAACTGCAAGTCTACGTGGTCATGCGCAACCGCTGTAACCTTTCCCAGCGTCATGTCGCCGCCGCTCCACGTAGGGTCATTGGTGTCGCTTACGGTCAGTGCTTCGTCGCCGTTATGTATGCCGAGATGGAAGCCGTCGTTACCCGTTGTCCTATAGTTATTAAAGCTGTGCACGGGTATGCGCAGCGTCTTGTCGTTGCCGGCGATGTCGCCGAGCTGCCCCAAGCCTACGCGCAAGGAGCGCGTGGTTTCGTCAAGATACGTAACGTCGGGGAAGCCGAGCGTAAGGCTCGGGCCGTCAACCCTTACCTTCAAAGCCATACCGACAGGGTCGAGACACAAGGTTACCTTTTCGCCGTTAACCTCATACTCGGTCGTTACCGGCACAAGGCACAAGTTGAATACGTCTTGGTCGGGAGTGATCGGAAGAATCCTATTGATGCGGTCTATGGCTAAATATAATTTCTTAGCATCCACAAGCCCCTGCAATACAGCCTTGTGCTCGTCGGTGTAAGTGCCGCCAGTCGGTTGGTCGTAACTGGCAACCTCGTCAGACGGATAAGCCTGTCTGAACGCCTCAAGCGCAGCCTTTGCGTCACGTTCGTATTCTTCCATCGTACCGATAAACCAGTCGAACTTTATGCCTTCGGCCGGTATCATGCCGCCGTTCACAGGGTCGGGCAGTCTCAGTGTGGCATTGAGTATGACATCGGTGTCTGTTTTGTTGCAGGGTCTTATGATGTCGGGGTTTACGTTCATGTCGTCATCGGTCACTTCGAGTTCCTGGCGTTGCATGGTGAAGTAGTCGCTGTATACCGAACAGATGTCGGCGGGCACGCCCCAGTCGCCGGGACGATAACCGCCGGCTCCGTCATCCTCGGGCAACGCCACCGAAATGTAATACTGTTCGCCGGGAGTGAGGCCGAAGTCTTTGTCTGCCAATACGGCGTAGACCTCGTCTTCAAATATCTCGAACCCGCTCTTAAGCGTCGTGCCGTCGTGCTGGTAAGCGTCGCGCGCCACCATCACCGTGCCGTATCCTTCGTTTCCGCCATCGCCGTAGATGCCTTCCACCACGGTTCCGTCAGCCTTGCATATCCTGTAATACACCGGTCTTCCGTTCCACACCTCAAGGATGTTCAGCAGAGCCAACAGGCTTTCATGCTTTATGCGCACCTTCAGCTTTACGCCGCTGCCGCTACCGTCGCCGGCGCAGACGGGACGGTCTTGCGCCGTCTCAACCCTTGCGTTGCTCGCGTAGATGCGTATGTCGTCGACGGCGTAGTCAGCGCCCATTGTTCCGTTGCAGTAATTGTCAATGCTCACAAGGAACTTGTTATATTTTTCAACGTCAGTATGTTGCTGGAGGGTGATGCGTGAGTAAACCTGATACCATTTGCCTGACTGCAAGCCGTCGCAAACCGTACTGAAATCTCCCGAGGCGAACGAGTGTATCAGCTTCCTTTCCAATATGTTGCCGTAAGAGTCGGTGTTCACGCCGTACAAGCTTAAACATGTCTGGGGCTTTGTTGGTGATTCATTCGTCATGTCGGCCACGGCGGCGCTGAACACCATTGAGCCTGCCCACGCACAGGTTGCCGTCAAACTCGACGGAGGCTATCGGGTGGGCCTCGTCTGACGCGTCTACGTAAAGGAAATAACCTGACTGCGCCCCGTCGGTGAGCGCATAAGTCCTGTCGCGGAGCTCGGAGCTGACCCACCATTGGAATTTATATTTACCGACACCTCCAGAGGCAGACACCCCTGAAAGGTTAATGCTCTTGTAAAGGCCGTATTCGCCGTGGCCGGGCGAAAGGCCGTGATATCCGGCCGACGCCTGGTCGTAATAGCTGTAAAGCCCGGGATATACGAAGCCGTAATGGCGGCGGTTCCATTGCGACGGCGTGGGCGTCATGTTGTCTACGGGGTTGGTCGGGGCGGCAAGCGACGTGCCTTCACAGTCGTTGTCAAAGGTTATTTCGGCCACCTTGGTATATTCCCTGTCGAGATAGCTCACCTTGCGGTGCTCGGGCATCTCGTCTATCGTCATGGGATGGTTGCCTGAAAAGCGGCAGGTGAACTTAGCAATGGGGCACATGTGGCCCGCGCCGTCGGCCGCGTATGCTACGATGTAAGCTATGTCGCCAGTCCGGTAAGTGAAGTTTTGGGAAGAAGACGCGCCCGAACCGTCAAGGGCATTGAAGTAACCCGACAGATTATTCAACGACACGGCCATCATCCTGCCGTTTTCATACGAGCCTTGGGTCAACTCCTTACCGTATTTTCCGGATATGTCGTAGACAAACCATCTTACCGAAGTGGCCTGAAGCAGCTCTCCGCCGAAATAGCTTTCCTGTACGTCACCCTCAGGCACCACCTTGTTTGAATATTCGAAATTATAAAAATAATAATCCTTAACGTCGTGCAGCGCAACGCGCAAGTTGGCACTGCTGCCACCGTCTTTCACGCCCACGGTTATGTAGCCGTTGTCTTCAAGCACGTTTTCGCGTCCCGACAGCATAGCCTGTTTTATCGCGTCAGCTATCTCTTCAGCCGGACGGACGTTGAAGATGTAACGCATGGAGAGCGTAGGCTCATGCAGCAGATATTTCTTGCTTTCGTCGAGACCGTCGACATAGCGGCTCACGTCGCAGGCTATAACCTCGCCGTCCCAGCCGCCGGCCGGAGCTTTGTATGTTGTCGAGCTTGCGTTTTCCGTATTCCGGTTTTGATTCCATACCATAAGGCCCCGGCTCCCGTCCCCGTTCGGAAAATGTTTCAGGTCTGTTGAATTATTGTAAGTATGCAAGTTGGGCGACGCCGCGTCAGTGTCATAATTGTACCAACGGAGATATCCCGCAGGCTCTTGCTCGTTTCCATAAACAAACGGCAACTTCAAGTCAAGGCTCTCCCCCGGCTTTACATATACATTATACGTCCACGTGTGCACCTGCTGGCGCCCTTTCTCGTCAAGAGGCCTGCCCGAGAAGCCTTGGTAATGGTTGAAAGTGTTAAGTTGTAAATTAAAAACAAACGCCAACTTCAAGTCGGTTGCCCCGGACGTAACAACATTGCCCGTTTGGCTGAAGCCGGCCGCATCATCCGAGATCACACATATTATATTAACGTCAGACCAGTTTTTACCTGACGGCTGTGTGACCTTGATTTTTGCCTTGCCTTCTGTATACCATTGCCCTACAGTAATAGGGTAATCGCTCGAAACAAACAGTCCGTGTTCATCAGATATTTGTCCATTATTAACTGTGAAGAAGCTGTTTTGCCCTTGCAACGGACTCCCCGTGTTCCGGTCTACAATAAAGCAATGGATGTATCTCAAATTATTGTTTGTCGCCTCGTTGACTTCCGCATAATAGTTCTGGAAGTTTATTTCAAAAGAATTGGCATCACCCTCTATGATGACCGTTTTCGGGCTTTGCTTCAAAGCCGTGTAGTCGGGATATGCAAAGTACTGTCCGTAGGCCGTGCAGAGGGCGGCTACGGAGAGCAGCGACGCGAGCAGGCATTTTATATGTATGTTTCCCATTGTGGCGGATGTTTATATGTTGTTATTCTTTTATGATGCAGATGTCGTAGGTCAGGGTGCGTTGCGCCGCCGTGCCGTCGTTCACGTTGACCGTGAGGGTGTGGAAGGCGCGGCCCTCGGCATTGTCTTTGAGCCTGCCCATGACGCATTGCCCCGACTCCACCCAGGCGGGCGCTCCGCCGCCGTCGCCGCTTTCGCCGGTAGTCTGGCCGTCGGCGTATATGTCATCGTTGCCGCCGGCTGACGCCCACGAGGCGTATTGCCATTGGTCTTGGCCGGTGCCGAAGTCCAGCTCTTGGCCGGTGCTGTATTTCCTGACCACGGGCACGAGATGGAAGTGCCCCCCGGCGTGGAACGTGCAGGTGAAGAGTCCGTCCTCGTGCTTCACCGACGCGGGGTAGACGCCTATCGGCGGAAAGTCGTAGGGCACGATGTCGAGGCCGTAGTCGGTCAGCGTTACGGGTATCACGCGGTAGTCGTTGCGCGCTATGAAGTCCCAGTTGTCCGAGTCGTTGGTTATCAGGGCGTAGCGCATGTCTTCGCCGCCTGCGCCGCCCTGGCCGCCGCGCGCCACGGCGAGGGTCAGCGTGAACAGGCCGTGGGGGTTGGATATGTTGGCCTTTGCGCTCTCGTTGACGTAGAACGTGAAGGCCACAGGCGCGCCGTCGTTGCCTATTTTGATGGACGGATTGCACTCTATTTCAAAGTCGCCGGCCGTGGCCGTGGCGGACACATTGGGCGTGCACGCGCCCGTCTCCCCATAGTCGGCGGGACGGGGCAGCAGCATCAGGTTGCCCTCGGCGTTCTGCGTAACGCCGCCCAGCGTAACGCTGTTCACCGTTATGTCGCCGCCGGTGGCGTTGGTGAACCGCAGTTCGATCTTGGCGAGCATGCGCACCACCCAGAGGCTTACGTCGGTGGTGCTCCCGGTTACGCTTATCTCCTGCACGTTGCTCATGGGGATGCCTCCCTCGGGCAGGCTTGCGGAGTTGCCGTTGACGGTGAAAACAGCGTCAGCGGGATTGAACGCGCCGCCCTCGGCCTCACCGCCCAACACCTGCGCCGGGTCGATATTGGCGAACGAGTAGAACTTATACGTGCCGGCGGCGAGGGTGACTTCCTGCTCCACCTCGTCTGTTTCAAGGCCGTCAACGTTGTCTTCAGATATTATCTTTACTATTGCGTCGCTGTTGTCCGCTATCACGACGAACCAGCTGTTCATCCCCTCGCCCTCGAGGTTGCCGCCTTGCTGTCCGTCCCATGCACGCGTTTCGCCGCCTTGGGAGACGGCGAGGCGCAGGGTGAAGGTCACAGGCCGGCCGTAACCGGCATGCCCGCCGCCGGGCTCGTCGGCCGAGCACGAGGCCATGACGGCGGCGAGCGCCGTCAGGGCTAAGGCTTGCAGGCGGACAAGCTTGCGTGTGATTATGTTTCTTGTTGTTGTCATCGCTGTATGGCTTATGTGTTTACGTGGATCGGTGTAGGTGCGGGCCGCGGGGCTTGCGGTAACCTGTTGGTTGTCAGCATGTTGCCCCGCGGCTTGTAAAAGACGGCCTTTCGCCTTCCAAAAGACGGCCTTTCGGCGTGCCATTGACGGCCTTTTGCATTGTGAAAGACGGCCTTTTGGCAGAGGATTGACTATGCCTAAAAATACTTTACACCAAAAGTCCTTACTTACTGGAAAACTTTACACATGGAGTTGTCTGTTCCTGAAAGACTTTACATATTCCCAATGGCACCCATAGTGGGTTTCCACTGCAAATATAAAAGTTTTTGTCCGGCAAATGAAAAATACCATGAAAAACATACGTACTTTTCTTTTCCGGCAACTCCGGTTGCGGCCTCACGTGCCTGCCAGTAGCCGTCTCAACCTGCCGGGAGGCATCCGCCCGATGTTGTTCATGTGCGGGCTGTATTCCGAACTGCAGTATTGCGACCCCCTGTCGGAGTGGTGAATGAGTCCGTCCATGCCGAAACGGCCGACAGTGTCGATGGCCTGCCGCAATGCGGCCACGGTGTTGGAGGCCTTCAGCGAGTCGGACAGCCTCCAGCCTATTATCTCGTGCGTAAAGGCGTCGGTGAGCAGGTGCAGGTATGCCACGCCCTCGTCCGTGTCCACGTACGTGATATCGGCCACCCACAGCCGGTTCATGCCCTCCGGACGGAAGCCCTTGACTAAGTTCGGGTACTTACGCCACGGGTGGTTGGAGTTTGTCGTATGACGCCTGCGGCAGGGCTTGAGCATCAGCCCGCGCTCGTGCATGAGGCGGTAGAAAGCGTCGCGGCCACGCATCCTCCCGCCATAGACGCCCTTCAGGATGAGGAACAGGCTTTTGTAGGCGCCTATGCCGGGAGCCTGGCTGCGGAGGCTCGCCGACCGTCCCGACTATCTCAGACTCGGTAAGGCTCACGGGCCGCGCGCTTCTCGCGCGACACCGAATAATAACCCTCGCGTGTCTTGCCAAACAGTCCGCTCAGGCACCCGATGGAAAGCTCCGGGGTGCCTGGCCCGAAGGTTGTCTACTGCCTGGCGCCAGCTTTTTTTTAGCAAGTCTATGCCGTATTTCTCCTTGCTTATCTTTATTATCTCGTTAAGAGCCTCGTTGCGCAACTCCGAATAGGCCAGCGCCTTGCGCAGGCGGGCTATCTCCTCGCGCAGGCGTTCCTCTTCAGTGGAGGGGCGGACGGCCGCAGCCCTTTCCGACTTGTGTTTCTTCTGTGCCATATATACCTTTGATTCCAGTTCGGACATGTCCGTGGGCAAAGATAGTGATTCAGACTCATACTTGCGAAGCCAACCATACAATAATCCGCCGCTCAGGCCGTATTTTCTCACTATCGAACGCTTCGAGGAACCGCTCGAATAATAATCCAACAACACTGTCAGGATGAACTGACGGGAAAACTTGCGATAATTACGTTGATCTTTTTCTTTCATTTTTACACCGATTTTTTGTTAAAACGGTGTTCGGCATAATCAGGATAGCCGCCGCTGCCGGCATATGGGTAGAGATAACGCGAAGCAGGCTGGGAACCCTGCAGGGCTTGGGAATAAGCGAGCACGTAGTTGGTGGAACAACCGTCATCGTCTTCCGTCTCTTCGTCCAGATAACTGACGCTGCCGCCTTGTCCGTCGCATACCCTTTTCAGCAGGTATGAGCCGGCGTTCATCAGGTTGAAGGGCATGACGTGTGTCAGCACGAAGCGGTCGCCCGTGTCGGACTGTCCGTCTTCTGAAAGTATTTTGTACGTGTACGTGCTTGCGCCGCCGTTCCATTTGCCGTCGCCCGGCTCTATGTCGATGCGCGCGGCCACGCGCTCTATGCTCGTGCGGATGACGTAGGGACTGGCTTCAGAGCCGTCGCCTTCGTTGCCGGTTGGCGAAAGCGTCGCGTCCTCGGCCGAAGCCATCGCGAAACCTGTGCAGCCGGAAACGTCTGCCGCTTCGGTCCAGGCCTTTTCCACTATATGGTCGCGCACAGAGGAGAGCGTCTCGCCCTGGAACACGGAAGACACGTCGCCCATGTTGGCCACGACGATGGCGTGGTAGCCGGCGGAGATGTCAATCTTGCATTCACGCGGAGCCGAGGTGTAAGTTCCGTCGGTTGTGGAAGTAAGCGAGGGGAAATATATCGCTTTTTCTATTATCACGCCACCGGCGTTTTCCGCGTTGACACCATTCTCCGCGCGATACAGCAACAGGGTAACGTCGTCTATATCGTTCTCGTGGTTGACGCCAGGCTCACGGCCGTCGCCGTCATCGCCGCCCAGTGGAGAGCGGGTGCCGCCGGGCTGAGCCACGCTGAGGCTCACCGACACATATGCCATGGTGTCTCCGCCGGCGCGGGCGTCGTCATCGCCGTCGGCGGAGCATGCCGTCAGCGCGAGCGCCGCGGCCAGCGCCGAAGCGCACCTGAGCAGCATGTATGACTTGTCAATAAGTTTCATCTTTATCCGTTTTCTTTCTTGCGTTCACTACTTTCTCAACATCCCCGCATCCACGCGCCTTTCAAAGTTGTTCAAACTGTATGCGTTTGCTCCAGCCAAGCGCGCTTATGGCTATGCTTATGTAGTCGAGCTTGCCGCCGCGCAGGAAGAAGGTTACCTGGTAGTCATAGCCGCGGTCGAGAAACTCCTGCTCGGAGTAGAGGTAACGGTCCTCACTGGTGCGCAGGCGCGAGAGCAGGTCGGGCAGGTTTACGTCGGCCACGCGCACTCCGGTCAGCCTGTTGGTTATGGTAAGCCGCCCGTCGTCGGCGTTGTTGTCGTGGTAGAGTATGCGCGACGTCATGAAGTCGGCGTGGCCTATCCTTCCTATGCCGTCAAGCGGACTGCCGCCTGAGCCGGCCGTGCCGGTGCGGTCGCCGGTGTTCCATGTGTCGTGTGGGGTGTAGACCACGGTGTCGGTCTCGTCCAGCGAGTTGTCCCACAATATGTGCGCGTTCCTGTCGGTAATGCGCAGGTCGTAGTCGGCAATGTCCATGGTGGTGGGGTCGTCAAGTTCGCGCAGGGCCACGTTTATCTTCTTGGTGTCGCGCACAAGGGATATCGTGTCGTAAGAGGGGCGGTTGGAGTGCCGGGCGAACACCTCGACCGGCTCGGATGTCATGCCGTGCCACAGGGTGTCCAAAGGCAAGGCGTTGTTCACCACCTCGTAGAGGCCCTCTCCGCGGCGCTCGCAGTCCAGCCGTATGTCGAGAGCGGCCATGCCGTCGCCGGGCGCAAGGTGTGAGCGTGTGAACACGGCGCGGCCCGTGCCCTGCATGTCGGCGTAGGGACGCTGTCCGGCCAGGGCTATCATGCGGTAGCGCCCGGGGGCGAGGTCGGCAATGTGCATGGTGTATGCAGGCGAGGCCAATGGCGCCGCTCCGGGCATGTTGCTCTCCTCCTGCGTCTTGACGAGACGGCCGTCCTCGTCGAAAATGTATAGCGTGACGGAGCCTACATGATCGTTGAACATGTCGGCGTGCTGCAGGTTGTAGTCATACTTGAAGGTGACGTAAAGTCCGTAGGGGCAGTCGCTCGTGTCTTGCTCCATCATGTCGCACGACGCGGCCGCCATGGCGGCCAGCAACAGTAGCGGCAGGGTTTGCCATTTCGTTATCAGGCTTTTCATATCTTTGCTTTTTGTTTCTTTTCGCTTCAGCGGAGGTTGGCGTTATGTGGTCGCCCCACAGTCGTCGGGGCGGTAGGTTTCAGGGTTGTGGTTGTGGCCGGCGCGTCTCGGCGTGCCTGGCAAGTGGTTTTCTGCGGAGCGCCAACGGCGGCATGCTCCGGTCCGAGTCCGGACGTAAGGCTTCCTGGAATCCCCGTCATGCTGTCACAGCACGGCGGGGCGAAAAACAAATATTATTGAATGATTGAATATCAGTCGCTTGTTTATTTCAGCGTTATTCGAGAGTCACGCTCTGCTTGCGCTTTGCCCATGAGAGCATGTTGATCTTTACAGAGATGTATTTTTCCACGTTGTCGTCGGGCGTGGGGTCGTCGTTCACGTCGGGAACGGTTGCGCTGCCGATGCCCTTGATGCCGGTCACTTCTATCTCATACCAGTTGTTGCGGAGCACGCCGTAACGGCCGAGCCAGTTGTTGTCGGCGCTGTTGCCATCGTCGGGATAAGGATTGTCCGTCTTGTTGGCTTCGTTCCACGGAGTGAGGTCGTCGCCGAAGTGCTTGATCAGCACCGTGTAGTAAGACTCCGCGTTGGTGTATTCAGTAACGGTCATTGCAGCTTGCAGCTTTTGCAAATTTTCTGCAGACATTGTTTTGGGGTCTTCACTGTCTTTAGTATATTTGACTTCTGTGAATTGAAAGTTCTTCGTTTCGGAATTAACAGTATATGTTACGTCTGTTGCAGAATATCCGTCCGATTCCGGATACTCTTCATTCACAAGTGCGAGTATGGCTTTTTTGGCATTCTCTAAGTTGTAAATAGTAGATTTGTCGCCATTTATGACATAGAAGTTGGTGCTTCCCCATTCCTCAGGCAAATCAATCTTGGCTTTTACAATAGCGCATGTCGTGTTTCTAACATTCTGATGGGCAATGTCGAACGTGTTTTCAAGGCAGTATTTTACTGCTTTATCAAACGTCATGCCAGTGCCGGCAGCCGGAGCGTCTGAAAAATTGGGATCATCAACATTATAGTTCGGATCTATTCCGAAATACGTACGGTAGCGATTTACGGAAGGATTGTTGACATCTTCTTTTATTTCCTCATATCCGGCAAATCGGTAAGGATTAGATGTTAAAGCAGCCGGAGAAGAAAGACCGTCGCCGGTAGACGTGAGTGCATACCACGCATCTCCACTCGGAGTGATACCGCTAACACTTTGATTCCAATTACGCACCAGGAAAGAAGAGTTATTCTTGTTAGCCAATGTCCAACCTGAGATTTCATAGCCCACTTCTGACTCTGATGCCGTTCCATTCGTTTTAACGCTTATTTTATCTGAACTTAAGCCGGAACCTTCGGTCAGCTCAACTTTGGCTACGGCCCTCTCTACAAATATTTCAGCTCCAGGATCTTTCCGTGCATCCTCCTCGCTTTTATGTATTTTATCAGTAACCTCGGTGAGGATGGTTGTTGTTTGTCCTGATATGGCAGCACTTCCCGGTTTATCGGTTATAACGGCATTAGTCATGAAAAAGCCGTTTTGGGTGAAAGAGTTTTCAGAAGAAACCGTATTTCCGGTAAAATCCTTGAGCGTACCTGTAAACGATTGGTTGTCTATTTTAAGACCTGTGCCTTCAAGTGACAGTACATTGTTTTTATTCAGTACCACGAGAGCGTAAACCTTACCGTTTCCGGAAATCGAATTTATCTTCTGTACCTTTGTTGCCTGCGATGTTATCTGGTCATCGTCCGCGTCAGTGTTCATACTGAGATCCATGTCATAAGCTGCGGCGAATGTGGCGGTACTTTCATTTTCTCCGCTGAACAGGATGAGCGTAGCGTCTTTTACTTCATATTCGTTTTCATCGCCGTTGTCTGTATCGTCGTTGGCACGTGTTCCCGTGTTGCCGCTCTGTGCCGGCAGGTTGATTGACAAGTTGATGTAGCCTGTTCCGTCTGAGTTGAACATATTGCCGCCGTCACTGCCGTTGTCAACAACGTCGTCGCTCGTACACGCCCCGAGAGCCAGCGCTGCCAGCGCAAGGGATAAATACTTGAAATTTCTCATAATCTTGTTTTTTGTAAGTGTAATTATTGATAAAATCTGTTATAGGTTGTCCAGGTTTGCCGCCGCCTCGGCCACTCCTTCCTCCGCAGCCTGTCGGTATAGGCGTTCGACCTCGGCTTGGTCTCCCTTCAGCTGGGCGTAGGCTGCGCGCGCGTTGACGGCCTGCGGACTGTCGCCAGCCTTGTCGAGATAACGCTTGGCCCCGTCGGCATCGCCGACATTAAGGCGCGTGCATGCCGCGTTGAGGTTGGCGGTGGGGTCGTCGGGATACATGCGCACGGCAATCTCCATCACCTCGTTGAACTCTTTTCCGCCAGGCTCATAGGTCTGTGCCACGAGGAACATCTCCTCAAGCGACAGCAGTTGCGGCTTGGTGCGTATCATCTCTTTGGCCTCGTCAACGTTGAACGGGCGTATGGTGTAGTTCACCCGGTAGTCGGAGCGGCGCAGGGCGGGATACCACGTGTCGAGCATGAAGCGGTAGTCGTCAGGATAGTCGCCTTTTATCTTCCACTCCCTGGCGTCAGGATCGAGACTGGTGTCGGCTATGACCTGCAATATGGCATCACGGTTTGGCAGCTCGCTCCCACGCAGGAACTTAATCAGGCCCTCCCAGTTTTCGGGCGTATGCGACACGGTAAAGAGCCTGTCGTCGAGAGCCACAAGCCGCCTCACATAGTCCTTGAGCGTCTTGGCTCGCTCGCGTGCCAGGTAGTCGTTGTGGCTGTACGGGCTTTCGGGCGAGGCGTAGCCGTGTATGTCTATGCTGCGTATAGAGAGGTTCTTGTCGGCCTTCACCATGTTTATGGTTTTCACGATGCTGTCAAGCTCGGCCGGGTTGCGCCTGTAGTCAGGGTGCAGCTCGGTGCGGTTGACGGGGAAGTCGATGTAGGCGGTCTTGTCGATGTGGCGCTCCTTGCGCGCTTCTGCGGCGGGGCGGACGAAGGCCACAACGGGCTTGCGTGAGCGCTTCAGCAGATAGCTGTCCGCGCCTATGCTGTCGCCGCATCCGCAAAGGTCCTCGCGTATCTCGACGTCGTAGTCGGCAACGCCGGCCTTAAGCGGAGCTTCGGCACGGTAGGCCACGGTCTGCGCCTTGCCGTTGAGCCGACGCACAACGACGGCACGGCCGTCGAGCGTTCCCTTCATGTCGCCGCGCTCGTACATTATATGTTGCCGGCGTCCGTTGATGACAATCTCAGGCATCGCCGTCATTCCATTCCGGGTCTTCACCACCGGAGTGTAGACGAGCCGCGTGTTGGCCGGCAAGTCGAGCGAGTCGAGGTTGAGCTTCATGTCGAGCAAGACAGATTCTCCGGTGCGTGTTACGATTAACTCTTCAACGCCGATGCCGCGGTTTGCAAGACGCGTCTGCGCATAAGACTGCGCGCAGAGCACAGCGGCTATGGCTGCGGCAAATATGTGTTTTTTATTATGTGCCATGATGTTTGTTTTTATATAAGGACAAGACCGCTCCGATTCAAAAGATGTATAGAAGGCTGAGGGCAAGCTTCGTAGGCCCGAAATAGTTGGTGTGCCCGGACTTGATCCTCTCTCCACATTCTCCGCAACGAAACTTGTCATACTTGATGTAGTCATAACCCACGCCGAGCGAAGCCTCGACATTCCAGTGCTTGGACAACGGCCATTGGTAGCCGACGGAAATGCCGCCCCCTGCGTACCAGCCTTCGTAGCGATGGTTCTCAAGACCGCTTAACAGCCCGAAAGGGAGGTTGATGCCGGCCATGTTGAACTGTCCGCCCATGAGATGCGCTCCGATGAACCATCCGTTAAAGCTTTGGCAGAACCAATAACGGTACTCGGGCATGAGAAGCCAGTGGCGCAAGCTTGTCTGGTCTCCGTCCGACTGCTTCCACGGATTGAGACCATAAAAAAGTTGCAAAGTGTGTTTCTTGCCCACCGCCGCTTCTATTCCCATATTGGGAGTGGTGGTAGCCCAATACAAGGCGTTTGTCTTCAGTGCCACGTCTTGTGCTGAAGTCTTAAAGCAAAACATCAGCAAAAGGCTGGTGCCAATCAAAACCTTTTTTATCATATATATAGTCTTTGGTTTCTTGTCGTCCCAATAAAGCCCACACCTATACTATATCCGGATATAGTGCATGCTTGCGATAATCAACCTGGCTGCCACGTCCGACATTCAGGCCGGCGGTCATCAAAGTGCTAAACCAATAAACCTGTCGTAGAAAATTATTTTAGTTCTTTTGAGTTGGAATTGTCTACAACATTCATTCAATAAATTTCTATTTTGTTGCAAATGTAATAAAATAGTATAAAATTACCCCCGAATGTTAAAATAAGCAAAACATGCAATTTTTATACGGAAGAGGCAAAATAAAAAGGATAAAAAAACACCGGAGCATACCCACCAAATGTAAACGGCAGGCATGCTCCGGTGCACCTTTCATCCTTTAATAGGTGTTCAGAAGTTTTCCCTTATCTTCTTTGCGATGTCTTCAAACTCCTCTGCGGCAAGTTTGAGCTTCGGGTTGGCGAAGTTCATGTCGCCTTCGCTCTGCATTGGCACCAGGTGGATGTGTGCGTGAGCCACTTCCAGGCCAAGCACAGCCATGCCCACCTTGCGGCAGGGAAAGGCGGCCTTTATCGCCTTGGCCACACGCTTGGCGAACACTGCCATTTCGGCCAGCTCGTCGTCTTCAAGGTCGAAGAAGTAGTCAACCTCGCGGCGCGGTATCACCAGTGTGTGCCCTTTCGCCAATGGGTTGATGTCAAGGAAAGCGTAGAACTTGTCGTTCTCGGCGCACTTGTAGCTCGGTATCTCGCCGGCTGCTATTTTCGAGAATATGTCCATGGTTTGTTGTTTTTATGTGTGTGATTTCCCGTTCCCAATCCTGCATCGTAAATCATTCCACGCTGATTTTGTCTATCCTCAGCTTGATGGTTCCGCGCGGAATCTTTATCTCCACCTCGTCGCCCACCTTCTTGTTGAGCAGTCCCTGCGCTATCGGGGTCTTGATGGATATTTTCCCTTCGCGCAGGTTTGCCTCGCTCTCGCTCACAATGGTGTAGGTCATCTTGGCCTTGTTGGCCAGGTTGGTCATCTCCACCTTTGAAAGTATCTGCACGCAGTCTGTGCTCAGGCGCGACGTATCGACAATCTTGGCCTCCGAGATGGCCAGCTTCAGCTTGTTTATCTTGTCTTCCAAGTGCGCCTGCGCCTCTTTCGCGGCGTCATACTCCGAGTTCTCGCTCAGGTCTCCCTTGTCGCGCGCCTCGGCGATGGCGGCCGAAGCCTTGGGGCGCTCCACGCTTTCGAGATGTTTCAGTTCGGCCACGAGCTGTCGTAGCCTTCTTGTGACATGTAAGCCATAATCTTAAAATGTTTTAGTTGTTATTCGTTTCGGAAACGACAAAAAGAGAATTCCGACATTTCCCTGAATGTCGGAATCCCCACTTTGCCTTCCTTTGTTATTTCATCGCTATTCGGCTGCAAAGGTAGTCATTCTTTTCCGAACAGGCAATTTTTACAAGCTAAAAAAGATTAAGGCTCGTGTCATTAGCTCTCCGCAGGGGCAAGAGTCAGCCTGATTGGCAGCACAAAATCTTCAACGCGTTCATAATATTCGAACAGTTCTTCATACGATATTGACATGTCTGCGGAGTACAACCTCTTTATATATCCTCCCTGCAGGTGAGCAAGGTGCTGTCCGTCGGGTGTTACTTTTATCGGGGACTCTTTGTCGCCGTCTATTATTATAATCATCGTCCGCGCCTTATCGTCATTGAATAACGATTTCGAGCTTAGCGTTATGGTGTATACTATGTTGTCCCAGTGGCCGGCATGTTGGTCAGACCAGTAAACAAACTCACCGTACAGACTGTTGCCGTGATAGTTTATCCTGTTGCTCCACGAGTCATCGGGTGCTTCCTCGCATGCGTTGGTTATAATCTTTATCTTGTCGCCCACTGTAGGCGGAATCTCGCATTTGGTTCCGTCTGCATTGTACACGTCTATTCTGTATGGCAATGCCGTAGGCACAGGAGTGTCTTGTATGTCCTCGTCTTCTTCATTGCTGCATCCGGCAAACAACATAGCCAGGAGCAATAATGGCAGGTATAAAAACATTCTTTTCATTGTTTCGTCCTCTCTTTATTTTATGTTCCAAACTAAAAAAGATTAAGACCATTCTTCATTGGCAAGCGTTATGCGGATTGGCAGCACGATTTTGTTGGTCATACTTGGAAACTCTTGCTCTAAATATTCGTCTACGACCATCTGCTTGTCGGAATACACGTTGATGTCGTCAGAATAGACTGCCTTGACCTTTTTTACCGGGAAATACAGGTTATATAGATCTTTGTCTTTTTCGAATATTATGTGTATTACCTTATCATCCCTTATTCCGAAAAGTTGGTGTGACTTTAACGTCAGTGTGTAGTGTACATTGTCCGCGTGGTCTTGATGAGCCGCGTTGAACCACCCTAAGGTTGCATAAATATTGTTCTCCCGATATATGTCAAGATCCATATTCTTACAATCCCAAATGTTGCATTCACCGCAACAGCCTTCAATCTTTAGCGTCAGCTGATCCGCAATACTGGAGTCTATAATCTTTTCAGTTCCGTCCTCTTTGTAAAATTCAAGCCTGCATTTAAGATTGAATGCCCAATCACACCTGTCGCCCCAAGGGTCAGGCGGGGCTGGCTCGGGAAGATCGGCAACGCCGTCATCCTTGCTGCATCCGCATATCATCAATGACAGTGCCAGCATTATAAGAAGTTTCTTCATGGCCATCGTTTTTAGTAGTCATACCTTATTCCCGTTATCATTTGCAGGTCTGCGGAATAATATCTGGTATCCGTCGGCTTGAAAGCATATGCCAAATAATAAGCATTGTCATAACCATCCTGACCCCATTCCGTGTCCAACAGGTAAAAGGCGTTGTCTCCGATTCCGCCATATGTTTTGCACTTTTTCATAACGCCGCGCTTGTCAGTCGCCCTCCGCAGAGGCCAGCGTTATGCGTATTGGCAGCACTTTTCCTACTTCGTAAGGGTCGTAATCGTCTTCAACGAACTTCCTGTCGCAATAAATGCTCATGTCGGTTGACTCCACTTTCGTTACGTAATCGTCGGGATAGCGTTGATACGGTTCCTTACTTGTGAATTTGTCTCCGTCATATGTCAACGATATCGAGCGGTATTCGCCGTCGCCGAACATTGCAGGCGAGTTCAATGTTATGGTGAACGGAATGTTGTTCCAAAATTCCATGTATTGGTTTGACATATACAAGACACCAGTGTATATGCTGTTGCCCTTGCAGTGTATAGGTGACTCAGTGCCGCTTAAACCTAAAATCTCGTTGTCAGGATTTATAACGCATACCTTTATATCCCGTTCTGTTGGGGGCGTTATGTCATGTTCCGTCCCGTCCGCGTTGTAAATGTCAAGCCTTATGCATGATAAATAATGATATGGTGAATCTTGAATGTCATCATCTTCGTCACTGCATCCGGCAAACAGCGTTGCCAGGAGCAATAATGGCAGGTATAAAAACTTTCTTTTCATCGTTTCGCCCTCCTTTTATTTTGTGTACCTTATATTCGTTACCATTTTAAGTCGTTCTGAGAATGTATATTGTAAATATTTACTATAAATAGGATTGAATACTTCTGATTTGTAATATCCGTTGTTGGAGTTTTCGCCTTTGCCATCCCATCCCCAATTCATGTGAAGGTAATAGTCGATTTCTGACCTTTCTCCAACTTTTTCCAACTTCTCTACTGTATAATAAGTGTAGTCTTTGCGATAGTAATAATACCCGTCCGCAACCCAGGCATGTCCCTCCGAAGCTCCTTCTTCACGGCCTGACATGTAAACTGGATGAGCCGACTGCAACGACTCTATAACACCTGTAACGTTATAATCCTTGTAGCCGCTTGACGAATATCCGAAAATAGTCAATGCCAAGGACATTTCGTTGAAGAGGCACTAGACCCACTTATCCCATATTTTATGGAAACGGCTTTACCGATATCGTTTATAAGATATGAAACGCTATAAGCTTCGTCAGAGCCATCATACACATCGAACTTCTTTGGCATTCTGTCCCAGAAATACGTGTGTCCTTTATAAGACTGCGGTTGCTTGTGGTACGCCATTATCTGTCCCAATGCCACTGGTACGCATCCTGCTTTAGCTTCCTCCCCGTCTTTAGTGAAACATTCATTATTGTAAGGGGCATCTTGTCCCCATTGGGTGTCCAGCAAATAGAACGGTTCTGATTTGGTTTCTTTTACTACTTGGTGGCATAATTGTCCGCCAAATTCAACTACGATATACAGCCTCGGGTCGTCCGGGTCGGTAGGAAACTTTGTCCATCCTCCGTCCGGCAAGTCTAGGCCAGATGTTCTGATGCTGTCGCTTATGGATATCTCGTATTGCAGGTAGTTCTCGGCCATGTCCATGAACAGGCGCACGCCGTTGTGCGCGTCGGGGTCGAAGCTGCCTTCGTCTGACAGGGCGTAGACATCGGTGGCGCGCTCGTCTGCCGGCACCACGGCGTATCCGCCCTCGTTGAAATTCACCACGTAGAAGAACCTCCAGGCTCTCCGCCGGCGCGCGTGGCCTCGGGCACGCGCTCTATCGTCTTCACCGTAAGTGCCTGTCCGCTAGCCGCTACCCTCGTCTTGCCGCCCTTGAGGCCAATGACCGCGCCTTCGGCTATGGCCACCGCCTCGTCTTCGGTCAGGGTGTAGTCCTCAGCGGCCGGCGGAACGGGCTACGGCGCAGAGGCGAAGTCGTCATCCTGCTGGCACGACAGCAGCATCAGCACCGCCGCCAAGGCCGCCATGGCCTTAAAGTTTGTGGGGTTCACAATAACGTTTTTTTAGTTTAATTTGTATTACAACAATGCAAATATAGGCGGAATTCTTGTGATTTGCAAGAAATTCCGACGTATATTTGATAAATTTCATCATTCCGCGCTGCCCCGGCTGCGGCCCTCCGCCGTCAGATTTTCTTCAGCTCGCGCGCCGGCACTCCGCCCACAACGGTGTCGGCCGGCACGTCCCTGGTCACCACCGCGCCGGCGGCTATTATGGCGTTGTCGCCTATGGTTACGCCGGGCAGTATCGTGGAGTGTGAGCCTACCCACACGTTCTTGCCCAGGCGGATGGGCGCCGGGGTCATGGTGCGGCGCGTCTCGGCGGAGAGTCCGTGGTTGAGCGTGGCGAAGACAACGTTGTGGCCTATCTGGCAGCGGTCGCCGATGTAGACTCCTCCGTGGTCTTGGAACTGGCAGCAGGCGTTGATGAACACGTCGTCGCCTATGTGGATGTTCTTGCCGAAGTCGGTGTACATGGGCGGAAACATCTTGAAGCCGCGACCGGGAGCCCGTCCGGTCAGCTCGGTCAGCAGGGCGTTTATCTCCTTTTGGTCGTGGTATGCCGAGTTGAGGCGGAAGGTCACGCGGCGCGCCTCCTCGCTCATGTCGTCCATCAGGCGGTAAATCTCCGGCGTGTCGAGCGGCCGGCCCGTCTTCACATAGTCTAAGAATTCTTGCAGTGTCATGTCTCTTTGTGTTTGTCTTGATGTCTGCGTGCAAAGTTACTGCTTCCTGCCGTCACCGCGTGTGGCTGTGGCTTGTTTTTTGTATATATTTTACGGTTTTGTGAAAGACGGTTCATCCGCAAATCTTTTGTATGGACATATGGCTCTATCAAATGTGACACATTATTTCATTTACAAATACATCCTGCCATAATCCAGGCAGTCGGTAACTGTCATTCCGCGCTCCGACGCGGAATCCAGAGAACATCCTATACATCAAGCAGCATATGCGGTATTTACTGGATTCCGCGTCGGAGCGCGGAATGACAGTTACCGACTGCCTGGATTAAGGTTGGATGGTGTTATTAATAGAGCCATATGTCCATCCAAAAGGTTTGCGGATGAACCTGAAAGACCGTCTTTTGTTTTGCAAAAGGCCATTAACCGCAACGCAAAAGGCCGTGTTTTGCGATGCAAAACACGGCCTTTCGCCAACTTGCTGAATGTCAGAGCGTTGCGTGGCTGCTACCGGCCGCCGTCTGCCTGTGACTCTTCCATGAGGTCTTCGCCCCAGTGTGTCACGGCCTCGCGCGCCTCGCGCTCCTGTATCTCGTGCGCCTTCTTGGGGTAGAAAATCATTCGGAGCGACTGGTTGTAATTAAAGTAGTTCCACATCCAGTTGAGCATCACTACCACCTTGTTCCTCACTCCGAGGATGGAGCGCAGGTGTACGACGAGCCACATCAGCCATGCCACGAAGCCGCTGGTCTTAACCGTGGAGAACTCGGCCACGGCCTTGTTGCGTCCCACGGTAGCCATCGAGCCGAGGTTTTTGTACTTGAAGGGGCGCATCTCCTTGCCCTTCTCGAGCCGGCGGATGTTGCGGGCCAGGTTCTTGCCCTGCTGTATGGCCACCTGTGCCAGCTGGGGATGGCCGTTGGGGTAGTCTTCGTCGCCGCAGACGATGCACTGGTCGCCTATGCAGAACACAGAGTCCATGCCCGTCACCTGGTTGAACCGGTCCACCTTTATCCTCTGTCCGCGGCCCAGGCATTCCTTCCTGATGTTGCCCACGGGGCTTCCGGCCACGCCGCTCACCCAGATGAACGTCCTCGTGGCTATCGAGCTGCCGTCGGCCAATATCACCTTGTGGTCCTGGTAGTCGGTAACCATCTTGTTCAGGAGCACGTTTACGCCCATGCGGCGCAGGAAACGCTCCACCGCGGCCGACGATTCGGGCGACATTCCCGACAACAGGCGGTTGCCGCCTTCTATGAGGTAGATGTTCATGAGGCTTGGGTCGAGGTCGGGATAGTCGTGCGGCAGCACGGTGTGCTTCATCTCGGAGAGCACTCCGGCCACCTCTACGCCCGTGGCTCCTCCGCCCACTATGACCACGTTGAGCAGTTCCTGCTGCTCCACCTTGGTGGCGCAGGTGATGGCTCGCTCTATGTTCGCCAGTATGGCGTTCTGCAGGCCCATCGCCTCCGACACTGTTTTCATCGGCATGGCCTCGGCCTCGACGTTCTTGTTGCCGTAGAAGTTGGTGGTAGTACCGGCGGCAAGCACCAGGTAGTCGTAGTCCACCTTGCCGATGGACGTCTGTATCAGCTTCTTGTCCGGATAGACGGCGCGCAGCTCGGCCATGCGGAAGTACACGTTGCGGCAGCGCTGGAAAATCTTGCGGAAGGGGAACGATATCGAGCTTGGCTCCATTCCCGCCGACGCGACCTGGTAAATCATGGGTGGAAACTGGTGGTAGTTGTTGCGGTCGATAAGCACTACTTGCATACCCGAACGCTTAAGCTTGTTGGCCACTTTCAGTCCGGCGAATCCTCCGCCAACGATGACGACGCGCTTCTTGTCGCCTTTTTCGATGTTCAGACTCATACTGTGTTTCTAGGTTTTTTGTTAAAATAAATGATACATTGACTAAGACTACTGCAAATTTACGTATTTCACAGCATGCCGCAGGCCTTTGGCCTGATTTTTTTGCGTAAACGTTTGTTTTTTTGATTTAGGTAAATTCCGAGTCAGCCCGCAGCCGCCTTCTCCGCGCCTTTTGCCCGCCTTCGCGGCGGTTTGCCGCCCGGCGTGCCGCGGTCTGCCATGCGCGCCATGCGGGTTAGCCGCCTCTCTGTTTCTCGTAAAAATGTTTCCATAACGGCGCGGCCATCAGGCTTTGCAGTATCTTGCCGTCGGCGAGCAGGCCGAACACCTCGTTTTCAGTCATTACGCGCACCTCTATGTCTTCCGTGCGGTCGAGATGTTGCCCTCCCTTGCGTTCCACTCCCGTAGCCAGGAAGCAGTGGCAGACGTTGTTCATGGTGCTTGTATTGGCCGATACGGTCATCAGTTCGCGCCACGTGCCGCCCGAATAGCCGGTTTCTTCCATGAGTTCGCGCCGCGCGGCGGCCTCGGGTTGTTCGCCGGGCTCGCACACTCCGGCCACTATTTCGATGCCGGTGCGCCCTATTCCGTGGCGGTATTGGCGTATCATTACATACTCGCCGCCGCCGGTTACGGCTATAACGTTCACCCATGTGGGGTATTCCAGCACGTAGTATTCGTCGTTCACCACGCCCGTGGGCAGCTCCACGGTGTCCCTGCGCGCCGTGAGCCACGGGCGGCGTATGATGTATTCGCTCTTGAGCGTCTTCCATTTCATGTCTCGTTGCATAGTTTCAGAAGTTAAAGAAGTTACAGAAGTTACAGAAGTTAGAGGCATATGCCTTGTCGAATAGTAAAAAATAAGCCCAATGTGCCTGATTAGCCCGATGTGCCTTGGCTGTAAACAAACCGGCAAGGCATATTAAGCTCCATCCCTTCGGGAGGCTTGGGGTGGGTGTCTGGTGGCTTTGGGGAGGGTGTTTTCTTCCTCAAAACTCCGCTCGCCGCTCGAATGTCATCTTCTTGCCGGTCACGGGGTGTGTGAACTCCAGCTGCTCGGCGTGCAGGCATAGGCGGCCGTGGCCGTGGCCGTAGAGCCGGTCGCCGATGATGGGCGCGGCCAGTCCGTCGGCGTGTGCGCAGTGCAGGCGCAGCTGGTGGGTGCGCCCTGTGTGCGGGAAGAGCGCCACGCGCGTGGTGTTGCCTTTCGTTTCGAGTATCCGGTATTCGGTTACGGCCTCCTTGCCGCCGGCGAAGTCAACCTTTTGGTATGGCCGGTCGAGCGGGTCGGGGCGCATGGGCAGCCTTATTTCGCCGTGCACGGGGCGGCAGGTCACGCCGTCGAGCAGTGCGGTGTACCGCTTCCTGACCTCCCGGCGGAGGAATTGCGTCTGAAGTTTTTTGTATGTTTCGATGTCGAAGGCCACGAGGAGCAGCCCCGACGTGTCCATGTCAAGGCGGTGGGCAAGGGCAAGCTGCGGCTTGTCGGGATGCCGCAGGCGCATCTCCTCAAGCACAGACGTGCCTCCGCCGCGTCCCGGCACGCTCTTCATTCCGGCCGGCTTGTCTACCACGGCCAGCCATCCGTCTTCGTAGACTACCTCGAGCGGCTCGCCTACGGCGGTCTCCGGGCTGCCTTTCTCCACGTCAAGGCCACGCAGCATGTGCCTGAGTATCGGCAGGCACTTTCCCCGACAGGCCGGATAATAATGCAGGTGGTGGCGCACTTCGCCCTTTGGCGACTCGCCCCACCAGAACTCTGCCATGCACACGGGGCGCATATGGTTGAGGTAGGCGTACTGCAGCAGCTTAGGCGCGCAGCAGTCTCCGGCTCCGGCCGGGGGCACGCGCTGCGGCGTGTGGGCGAAGATGTCGCAGAGGTCGCGCCGCTCTCCGAGGGCGTTAAGCATGGAGTATTGCGAGAAGAGCCAGTGTTGCAGCGCGTCTGACATCTGCCTGCGCCGCGCTTTCAGCGACTCAATTTCACCCTCGAAGGCCTTTGCCGCCTGTTCCTTTGCCGCCAGCAGCTCCCTGCCGCGCTGCTTCAGGCGGCGCAGTTCGGCCTTCATGTACTGGCTTTCGCGCGTCATCGCCTCTTTCTCTTCGTCCGTCAGCGGCTGCGGCGACAGCCTGCGCGCGTCGCGCCTGGCCTTGGCCTGCCGCATGGCTTGCCTGTATTCGTCCTCAGCCTTGGCGTTCTCCTCCGCGCAGTGGGCCTTTCCGCGCAATGCAGTCTGGAACTCTTCAGAGCGTTCCAGGCTGTCTATGCGCCTGTTTATGGCGGAAATCTCGGCCTCGCGGGTCTTGAAGTATCCGTCGGGAGACGTCGCGTCGAAAACCGGCGGCACGAAGAACTCATGGTCGTTGGAGCCGGCCAGCAGTCCTGAGAACGCCGCGAGGTAGCCTGTCCGCCCGTCGGCCGCCTCTACGACAAGCACCCCGAACATCTTGCCGCGATCGGCGTCGGCGCGCAGGCGGCTGTCACCGGCGATGTAGTCCTGCAACTCCTTGGCCGCCGCGAGGCACAGGGGATGAGGCTCGTAGCAGAAAGGGTCGGTGAACCTGGCAGGCCGTGGCAGGGCGGTTTGTAATGGGTGAAATGGTGTCATGAGGTTGTCTTGTGGTTAATTGATGGGCCTAATGGGCCTGATAAGCCAAATTGGCCAGACGGGATGATGAGCCTGATAAGCCCGATGCGCCGCTTGAAGGGCTGTCGGCCTTGACTTCCAAGCGACCGCATGGAGCGAGAGTTTCCTTGGGCGAAGCGGAAAACTTCTCTAAATTTTTAACTTCCCGATAAAAACAAAGGCCGGGGGCACGGCTGTTTTTTATCGGGATGACAGATTACTTCCAGCTTTGCGTATCCGTAGCTTGCAGCCTCGCCGAGCTCCTCCTCGATGCGGATGAGCTGGTTGTACTTAGCCATACGGTCGGTGCGGCTCATTGAACCGGTCTTGATCTGGCCTGAGTTGGTAGCTACCGCGATGTCTGCGATAGTGGTGTCCTCGGTCTCGCCAGAGCGGTGAGATGTAACTGTTGTGTAGCCGTGGCGGTGAGCCATCTCGATTGCGTCGAGGGTCTCGGTGAGCGAACCAATCTGGTTGACCTTGATGAGAATAGAGTTGCCTGCGCCCATCTTGATTCCCTTCTCGAGGAACTTCACGTTGGTGACGAAGAGGTCGTCGCCCACCAGCTGGCAGCGGTCGCCGATGGCTGCTGTGAGCTTAACCCAGTTGTCCCAGTCGTTCTCGTCGAGTCCGTCCTCGATAGAGTCGATAGGATACTTGGTGATGAGCTCCTCGAGGTACTTGATCTGCTCCTCTGCGCTGAGCTTCTTGCCGTTAGGGTCCTTCTTCTTTCCGTCCTTGAGCTGGCGGTAGTCATAGTACCACTCGCCGTTCTCGCATACTGCGAACTCGCTGGCTGCGCAGTCCATAGCGATCTTTACGTCCTTGCCCGGCTCGTAACCTGCGTCCTTGATAGCCTGGCAGATGCTCTCGAGAGCGTCCTCGATGCCGTCAAGTGCGGGAGCGAAACCACCCTCGTCACCTACTGCGGTAGAGAGTCCGCGCTTCTTCAACAGCTTAGCGAGAGCGTGGAATACCTCAGCGCCCATGCGGATAGCTTCCTTCTCTGAAGGAGCGCCTACGGGACGAATCATGAACTCCTGGAATGCGATAGGCGCGTCAGAGTGAGCGCCGCCGTTGATGATGTTCATCATAGGAACGGGCAGAGTGTATGAGTTGCAGCCGCCGATGTAGCGGTAGAGGGGCATGCCGAGAGCCTTGGCAGCAGCCTGTGCGGTAGCCAGAGACACGCCGAGGATGGCGTTGGCGCCGAGCTTGCTCTTGTGGGAGTTCCGTCGAGAGCCAGCATCTTATAGTCGATGCCGCGCTGGTCGAACACGCAGTCACCCTTAGAGCCGGCGCGATGATGTTGTTAACGTTATCCACAGCCTTCAGTACACCCTTGCCAAGGTAGCGGTTCTTGTCGCCGTCGCGAAGCTCGAGGGCTTCGTTCTCGCCTGTAGACGCTCCTGACGGAACGGCTGCGCGGCCCATGACGCCGTTTTCAAGGGTTACTTCTACTTCAACTGTCGGATTGCCTCTTGAGTCGAGGATCTCTCTTGCATGAACTTTCTGGATCTTCATAATTACATTAAGTTTTATAAAGTTGTAATTTGTGCTTTCTTCAATTTGCCTGCAAAGGTAGTGCAAAATCGGCAATAAAGGAAACGTTGGGGCGGCTTATTTCGGGCGATTTAATCTTTATTAATATATATAAGGTGTGGTGGGAGGACTGGGAGTGCCGGGAAGGCCGGGAGGGCTTGGAACAAAGCGGGCAACGGCTGGCGCAAGGGGCCGCGGCAGGCCGTTTTGCGAAAGGCGGTCTTTTACATTCCAAAAGGCCGTCAACCGCACTGTAAAAGGCCGTCTTTTGCAGGCTAAAAGACGGCCTTTCGCAACACGCTGTGCCACAAGGCGTTACGCAGGCGGTTTTTCAGCGTTTTATGAAAAATTATATATAACCGTGTGCCTTGTTCATCATAATTCACTATCTTTGCAGAAAAGAAGTTGCATACGGAAAATTGCAAGAAAGCTTGCATTCCGCTCGTTTGCATCATCCTTATAGGGAATATGGAACGTGAAGTGTTGATAGAACGTCTGAAGATGCTTGCGCGCGCCACCATGCCGGCAGGAAGTTCGCTGCTGCTGTACGGTTCGCGTGCGCGTGGCAATGCCCGTGAGGACTCCGACTGGGACTTGCTCATACTGCTTGACAAGCCCCGTCTTGAGGCCGACGACTACGGCGTGGCCTATCCTTTCCGTGAACTGGGATGGAATGTGGGCGAGGAAATAAACCCATCAGTGTACACCAAGAACCAATGGGAGGCATGGAAATACCTGCCTTACCACAAGAACGTGGAACGCGACAAAATCGTATTGATATGAGTTTGACAGATGAAGAGCGGTCAATCATTGTAAGATTGGAGCTTGAAAAGGCGCGTAACACCTTCAGGCAGACAGAAGAGTTGCGCAAACTTGGCTATTGGGACACGATAGCCAACCGCCTTTATTATGCCGTTTTCCATGCGGTCTCGGCATTGTTGATACGGGACGGCCATCTGGTGAACACTCATAAAGGCGCGATTTCAGCTTTCGGGCTTCATTATATCCGTACCGGCGTGTTGCCGCAAGAGCCTGGGCAGGCTGTATTCCGACTTGCAGATAATGCGCAACAACAGCGATTATAATTGTTCTTACGATGTGACACGGGAAGAGATTGAGCCCAAGATAGAGCAGGCCGAAAGGTTTATCGCCAGGATATCTGAACTTGTAGGTGATATTTGAAAATTCAGTTAAAAACCCCGTTTTGTTTTGCCATGATGCCGAAAAGGCGTAACTTTGCAGCCATTTACAAACAAAGCGAGGTAATATGTCATATTTGTTTTCTTCAGAATCAGTGTCGGAAGGGCATCCCGACAAGGTTGCCGACCAGATATCAGACGCCATACTTGACCAGTTCCTGGCCTATGACCAGCATGCACGCGTGGCCGTGGAGACGCTCGTAACTACGGGACAGGTGGTCATCGCGGGCGAGGTGCGCAGCTCGGTGTACATCGACCTGCAGACCATAGCGCGCCGCGCAATCAAGCGCATAGGCTACACCAAGTCGGAATACCAGTTTGACGGTGACTCATGCGGCATCCTCAATGCCATACACGAGCAGAGCGACGACATCAACCGCGGCGTGGACAACGGCGCCGTAGAGGACCAGGGCGCCGGCGACCAGGGCATGATGTTCGGCTACGCATGCAACGAGACGGAGAACTATATGCCCGTTACGCTCGACCTTGCGCAGCTCATCATGCGCACGCTGGCCGACATACGCAAGGAAGGCAAGCTGATGACCTACCTCAGGCCGGACTCCAAGAGCCAGGTTACCGTGGAGTACTCTGACGACGGAGTGCCACAGCGCATAACGACAATCGTGGTGTCTACTCAGCACGACGAGTTCGACACGGACGACGCCCGCATGCTGGCGCGCATCGAGGACGACGTGAAGAACATACTGATGCCGCGCGTGAAGGAGCAGATTCACTCGGAGAAGGTGCTCGCGCTGTTCAACGACGACATAACTTACCTGGTCAATCCTACGGGCAAGTTCGTTATCGGCGGCCCCAACGGCGACACCGGACTGACAGGCCGCAAGATAATCGTTGACACCTACGGAGGCAAGGGCGCACACGGCGGAGGCGCCTTCTCGGGCAAGGACTCGAGCAAGGTTGACCGCTCGGCAGCTTACGCCGCGCGCCACATCGCCAAGAACATGGTGGCCGCTGGAGTGGCCGACGAGATGCTCGTGCAGGTAAGCTACGCCATAGGAAAGGCCGAACCGCTGAACGTCTACGTGAACACCTACGGCAAGAGCCACGTCGATATGACCGACGGCGAGATAGCCGACAGGGTGTGTCGTATGTTCGACCTCAGGCCGAAGGCCATCGAGCGCGGGCTGAAGCTGCGCCAGCCGATGTATCTCGAGACCGCCGCCTACGGCCACATGGGCCGCAGGAACGAGGTCGTAAGCAAGACCTTCACCAGCCGTTACCACGAGAAGAAGACCATCGACGTTGAGCTGTTCACATGGGAAAAGCTCGACATGGTGGACAAAATCCGCAAGGAATTCTCCCTGGAAAATTAAGAATTAAGAGTTAAGAATTAAGAAAACATGCCAGCCTTGGCGGCATGCCGCAATACAACAAGAGGCTCATTGGGCTTACCAGGCCCATTGGGCCGATTCGTCTTATTATAAACAGCACTTATGCCGGCACTCCAGCAAGACTCCATAACATCGGCGCAAACCGCCGTAAGCGCCGACACCGCGTCGTGGGAGCCGACCGCAAAGGCCGCGCCCACCCCGGCAGAGGTGATAGCCAGCCTGCCCGACGACGCCACGCCAGAGCAGCAGGACTCCGCCGTCCAGGCCAACATCAAGGTGGTGAACACCCACCTAAGCACCCGCCCCGACACGCTCACGCTGCCAGGGCAGGAGCAATGGACGCGCCCCGACGAGGTGAACCGCCCCGAACACTACATAGAGACGCTGCTCGAGGGCGACTCAGTGCTGACGCAAGGCGCATGGCGCGGGCGCAACGGAGAGGCCGGCGACCCCGTGCCCTACTCCATGAGGGGCGACGACGTGCTCACGGCGCTGCTCATCTTCTGCTTCATCACCGCCGTGACGGCCTACAAGGGCACGCGCCGCTTCGTCACGATGCAGGCAAAGGCCTTCTTCCGCAAGAAGGGGCAAGGCGCGTCAGACATGTCGGAGACCACCGCCGAGCTGCGCTCGCAGTTCTTCTTCGTGCTGCAGACGTGCCTACTGCTGGCCATGGTGTCGTTCATATACACACTGGAAAACGTGGCCGACACGTTCATCCTCACGTCGCAGTATCAACTTGTGGCCGTGTTCTTCGGCGTGTACGTGGCCTATTTCGCGGTCAAGGCCCTGGCCTACTGGGCGGTAAACAGCGTGTTCTTCGGCCTCAGGGACAGCGTGCTCTGGCTCAAGGCCGTGATGTTCGCCGTGTCGGTTGAAGGCGTGGCGCTGTTCCCCCTGGTGCTGCTCATGTCATATTTCGACCTGTCCATGCAAAAGGCCAGCTTATGTGGCATTTGTCATAGTTTTGGTTAAAATGTCTTTGCTTTACAAGAGCTTTATAGTGTTTTTCAAACATAAAGCCTTTTTTTTGCAGATAATTTTGTACTTTTGTGCCCTTGAAATAATGCCCTTGCTTGCGTTGTGGGGCGTATTGGTAAACGTAGTAGATTATTTGAAAATAAACTTTTAGTGAATTGACAGATGGTAAGAAAAATCTTAGTGTCACAACCGAAACCCAGCAGTGACAAGTCACCTTATTTCGAGATGGAGAAAGAGTATGGCGTAGAATTGGTCTTCCGTCCGTTCATAAAGGTGGAAGGGCTTTCGTCTAAAGAGTTCCGCCAGCAGAAAGTCAGCATTCTCAATTACACCGCCGTGGTGTTCACCTCGCGTCATGCGATTGACAATTATTTCAAACTGGCAGGCGAAATGCGGCTCGAGATACCAGAGACGATGAAATACTTTTGCGTTACGGAGACAATCGCCCTGTACATACAGAAATACGTGCAGTACAGGAAGCGCAAGGTGTTCTTCGGCAAGACGGGAAAGATAGACGACCTGCTGCCTACGATGGTGAAACACAAGGCCGAGAGGTTCCTCATTCCGATGAGCGACGTGCACGACGACACCGTGAAGAAGCTCCTGGACGCCAAGAAGCTGAACCACACGGAGTGCGTGATGTACCGCACGGTGAGCAACGACTTCACCGAAGACGAGGTAAAGACGTTCGACTATGACATGTGCATATTCTTCAGCCCGTCAGGAATCAACGCCTTCAACACCACCTTCGGCAACTCGATGAACGACAAGGTGGTGGTCGGAACGTTCGGTCCCGCCACGGCGAAAGCCGCCCACGACGCGGGGCTTAAGGTGGAGGTGGAGGCTCCCACGGTGCAGCATCCCTCGATGACGAGCGCCCTCAAGGACTTCCTCGAGAAGAACAAGTGACATAAAACATGTCGGAACACGGCACAATGACATTCCGCAAGGACGAGCGTTTGTGCAGCAGGACGCTGATAGAAAAGCTCTTCCACAAGGAAGGCAGCCGCTCGATGGCCGCTTTCCCGTTGCGGCTTGTCTACATGAAGACAGCCACCGAAGAGGCCGAAAGCCTGCCGCAAGTGCTCATAAGCGTGCCGAAAAGGTGCTTCAAGCGTGCCGTGAAGCGCAACAGAGTAAAGCGCCAGGTGCGCGAGGCGTACCGCAAGAACAAGCAGGTTTTGGTGGAAAGCCTGCGCGAAACGGGCGGACAAGGACTTGTGATGGCCTTCATATGGCTGGACGACAAGCTCTGGGACACGGCGGAAGTGGAGTGCAAGGTGGCAAACCTGCTGCAAAGGTTAGCCGAAAAGACAAGGCGAGGATGACACGTTTGCTGCACATCCTGTCAAAAGCGGCGGTCTGGCTGCTGTGCATTCCCATCCTTTTTTATCAGAAATGCATTTCCCCGTTCACCCCTCCGTCATGCAGGTTCACACCCACTTGTTCCGAATACGCCAGGCAGGCGCTGAAGAAGCACGGCCCGATAAAGGGACTTGCCCTTGCCGTTTGGCGCATACTGCGCTGCAATCCGTGGGGAGGCAGCGGCTACGACCCGGTGCCTTAGGGAAGGAAAAGTTAAAAATTAAAAGTGGAAAATTCATTGGCGGCCATTTCCCTTCCATTTATCGTAGTTCTCCCAGCTCTCCCACAATTCCCCCAAAAACAACATTTAAAGAAAAACCATACGATGAACAAGAACTTTGTTGAAGAACTCAGGTGGCGCGGCATGCTGGCACAGATCATGCCGGGCACTGAAGAACTGTTGCAGAAAGAGCAGGTAACGGCCTATCTCGGCACTGATCCTACTGCTGATTCGCTCCACATCGGTCACCTCTGCGGCGTGATGATGTTGCGTCACCTGCAGCGTTGCGGCCACAAACCGCTGGCCCTCGTCGGCGGAGCTACCGGCATGATAGGCGACCCGTCGGGCAAAAGCCTCGAGCGTAACCTGCTCGACGAGGACACGCTCCGCCACAACCAGGAGTGCATAAAGCGGCAGTTGGCCAAGTTCCTCGACTTCGAGAGCGACGCGCCCAACCGCGCCGAGCTTGTGAACAACTACGACTGGATGAAGGACATGGGATTCCTCCAGTTCGCCAGAGAGGTGGGCAAGCACATCACCGTGAACTACATGATGGCCAAGGAGAGCGTGCAGCAGCGACTGAACGGCGAAGCCCGCGACGGCCTTTCGTTCACGGAGTTCACCTACCAGCTGCTCCAGGGCTACGACTTCCTCTACCTTTACCAGCACAAGGGGTGCAAGCTGCAGATGGGAGGCAACGACCAGTGGGGCAACATGACCACCGGAACGGAGCTTATCCGGCGCACACTTGGCGCGGAGGCGGAGGCTTACGCCCTGACATGTCCGCTCATAACCAAGGCCGACGGCAAGAAATTCGGCAAGACGGAGACGGGCAACATCTGGCTCGACCCGAAGCGCACGTCACCCTATAAGTTCTATCAGTTCTGGCTGAACGTGAGCGACGACGACGCGGAACGTTACATAAAGATATTCACCAGCCTTGAGAAGGAGACGATAGACATCCTCGTGGAGGAGCACCGCCAAGACCCGGGCCGCCGTACTTTGCAGCGACGGCTGGCCGAGGAGGTAACCGTCATGGTACACTCGCGCGAGGCCTTGGACGCCGCAATAGAAGCGTCTAACATCCTGTTCGGCAAGTCTACGAAAGAGAGTCTTCTCAGATTGGACGAGCAGACATTGCTCGACATCTTCGAGGGCGTGCCCCAGTTCGAGATAGGGAAAGACCAGCTGGGCCAGCCGGCGGTCGAAGTGTTCACCCAGGCGGCCGCCGTATTCGCCAGCAAGGGCGAGATGCGCAAACTCGTGCAGGGCGGAGGCGTGTCGCTGAACAAGGAGAAGCTCGCGGCGGCAGACCGTGTAATCACGGCCGACGACCTTATTGACGGCAAGTATCTGCTTGTGCAGCGCGGCAAGAAAAACTATTACCTGGTGACTGTAAAAGGCTAAATAGTCGGGTGTTTTTTTGGTAGTTGTGCAAAAAAAACACTACCTTTGCACCCGTGATTGTCCAATGGTGTAATGGTAGCACAACAGGTTTTGGTTCTGTTTGTGGTGGTTCGAATCCGCCTTGGACAACATCCTGAACGTCAAGACCTCACGCAGCGTAGAGCAGCGTGCAGGTCTTTTCGTTTTAGCGGCCAAAAGGCCGTCTTTCGCATTGTGAAAGACGGCCTTTTGCGTGCCCAAATACGGCCTTTGCAAGGCGAAAGACGGTCTTTTTGGCAAAGCGTCCGCTTACAGGCATGGCCGCGCATGCGCACACGCCGCCTTTCCACGAGCGCGCCGGCATGTGCGCAAAGATGTTTTTAAGTATTATTCATATAATAATCGTACTCTTATATGCAGTGAGTGCGATTTTTTTAGTAACTTTGCAAAGACTGTTCAGCGTCTTTCGGAAACTATCTAAAACTAAATAAATACATTATGAAAACAAATTACGAAATCCGTTACGCAGCGCATCCCGAGGATGCGAAGAGCTACGACACGCAGCGCATACGCCGCGACTTCCTCATAGAAAAGGTGTTCGCGGCCGACGAGGTGAACATGGTCTATTCGATGTACGACCGCATGGTGGTGGGCGGAGCGATGCCCGTGGCTGAGGAGCTGAAGCTCGAGGCCATCGACCCTCTTAAGGCTCCTTACTTCACCACGCGACGCGAGGTGGGCATATTCAACGTAGGCCAGGGCGAAGGCGTGGTGAAGGTGGGCGACGAAGAGTTCACCCTCGGCTACAAGGAGGCCCTCTACATCGGCCGCGGCGACCGCGACGTGCTGTTCTCAAGCAAGGACTCTGCCCGTCCGGCGAAGTTCTACTTCAACAGCGTCACGGCCCACAAGGAATACCCCTGCAAGAAAGTGACCAAGGCCGACGCCGTGGTAGCCCACATGGGTTCGCTCGAAATGAGCAACGAGCGCGACATCAACAAGATGCTCGTAAGCCAGGTGCTGCCCACCTGCCAGCTGCAAATGGGCATGACGGAGCTTGCCCCGGGCAGCGTGTGGAACACCATGCCGGCCCACGTGCACAGCCGCCGCATGGAGGCTTACTTCTACTTCGAGGTGCCCGAAGACCAGGCCGTGTGCCACTTCATGGGCCAGATAGACGAGACACGCCACATCTGGATGCGCGGCGACCAGGCTGTCCTCTCGCCCGAATGGAGCATACACAGCGCCGCCGCAACGCACAACTACACCTTCATCTGGGGCATGGGAGGCGAGAATCTCGACTACGGCGACCAGGACTTCTCCAAGATTACGGACTTGAAATAGCAACTAACACCCACCCCAACCCTCCCCAAGGGAGGGAGCCTGATATGCAAAGACATATAAGAAGGTAAAATTATGGTACTGAAATTGTGATAATGCCCGTCATAATTTGGCATGGCATACCAAGCTCCCTCCCTTCGGGAGGGCGGGGTGGGTAAATAATAGTATAACAAAATGGACACATTCTCAAAGAAATTCTCACTTGAGGGCAAGGTGGCCCTCGTCACGGGAGCCGCCTACGGCATAGGCTTCGCCATAGCGGAGGCCTACGCGCAGGCCGGCGCGAAAATCGCATTCAACTGCCGCTCGCAGCACCACATGGACCAGGCCCTGGCCGACTACAAGGCCAAGGGCATCGACGCGAAGGGCTACATCTGCGACGTAACTAAGGAGGACGAGGTAAAACAGATGGTGGAAGACATCGAGCGCGAGCTCGGCACAATCGACATTCTCGTCAACAACGCAGGAATAATCAAGCGCATACCCATGACCGAGATGTCGGTTGAGGACTTCCGCCAGGTGGTAGACATCGACCTCAACGCACCGTTCATCGTCTCAAAGGCCGTAATCCCCGGCATGATAAAGAAGGGGCACGGCAAGATCATCAACGTGTGCTCGATGATGAGCGAGCTGGGACGCGAGACCGTGTCGGCCTACGCCGCGGCGAAAGGCGGACTGAAGATGCTCACGCGCAACATCTGCTCGGAGTTCGGCGAGCACAACATACAGTGCAACGGCATCGGCCCGGGCTACATCGCCACGCCGCAGACGGCTCCCCTGCGCGAACGCCAGGCAGACGGCAGCCGCCATCCGTTCGACAGCTTCATCGTGTCGAAGACTCCGCGGCGCGCTGGGGCACGCCCGAAGACCTGATGGGCCCGGCGTGTTCCTCGCTTCGGACGCCTCTGACTTCGTTAACGGACACATCCTTTACGTTGACGGCGGCATCCTCGCCTACATCGGCAAGCAGCCTTGACATTGAGTTTTACATAAAACAATGCACCCGTTCCGGCCTTCCAAGAGGGCTGAAGCGGGTGCATTGCATTTATGCTTGTCCTAAAAAATACGCCCTCATCTGCGCCGCAAGGGCCGCGAGAGCCTGCGGGTCGCCGTTGCCGTAGCGCTGCCATATGTCGCGGCAGGCGGCATAAAGCCCGCTGTCCGTCGGTTGCCTGTGTTTCAGGTAAGGGTCGCACGCCTGGAAATTGTCCAGTATCTCCACCACGGCCTGCGTCTTCAAGTGGGTCAGCCTGGCCAGTTCGGCCACCTCTGGCGTGTCCTTCACCATCGTGGCCGGAGTAAGGCGGAAGTACAGGTCGAGCACCACTATCAGCGTCACTGGCGTAAGTTCGGGACGGCCAGGCAACGGGCGGAAGTCTTTTTCAAACGTCTCGTTCACCTCCACGCCGTCATAGAATCCGCCGCCGCTGCCCAGTCCGCTCATGCGGCGCAGCGTCTTGATGTCGCGTGAGAGGCGCTTGGGATTGCCGGCATACCGCTCCAGCAGCCTGGCCAGGCTCGGCGTGTCTGGCCGCCGCAGGCGGAACATCTGTCCGTAAAGCACTTGCGGCGGAATGTGCAGCTCCAGGCTGAGCTTCACCATGCCGCGCGAGAACATGGGCTTTACGCCCTCGGGCCGCCTTTGATACAGCCTGAGCAGCGGCAGCCAGTATTCATCTGTCCATAATGGGTGTGTCGTCATGTCGGTAAAAGGTTTTAGACACCCCCGCCCCAACCCTCCCCAAGGGAGGGAGCTTAATATGCTTTTTGTTGCTTTTGCGTATCTGGCTTGTTTGGCTTATAGGCCGATTCTGTCTATAAGACTGATTAGCCTAATAGGCCGGATGCGTCGTTGTTGCAATCATATCAGGCCCCCTCCCTTGGGGAGGGCTGGGGTGGGTGTATTTCATTCATCTTCTTAAGTCGCTCGGGAGAGTATGTGCGGCTGTGCCGGTCGACGAAGTCGAACAGCATGTAAGCCCTGTCGAGCACTGCCGTCCGCGTAGGTTCGCTCAGCGTGTCGGCCTCGGCGTAATACAGTTCGGCCAGCATCGTGATGCGGTCAAGACGCTCTTCCTCGGGATATTTCCCAAACCACTGCATCACGTCGTCCATCGAAGCGGTGTGGAAGAAGGCGTAGTCGCCCAGATATTGCGTGAACAGCCGTCGCACCTCTTCCTGCCTCTGGCCAATCTCCTTTTTCTCAATCAGCCGCTGCAATGCGGCCATGAATTCGCGGATAAGCCGCTGTATGTAGTCTCGTTGTAGCATGTCCTTTAACTCATTGATGACACATATTCATACAGTTTCCTGTAAAACGGATGGCGCGTCATGGTCTGCACGTCGCCGAGAATTATGAGTTTCATGCGCGCCCGGGTTATCGCCACGTTCATGCGGCGCAGGTCCGAGAGGAAGCCTATCTGTCCGTCGGCGTTCGCGCGGACGAGAGATATGACGATGATGTCGCGCTCCTGCCCCTGGAAACCGTCCACCGTGTTGACCGATATCAGGCCCCGGTAGGGCTTGAAGAACTCCTTTTTCTTGATGAGCCGGCGCAACAGCTGCACCTGGGCGCAGTAAGGCGAGATGACGCCCACGTCTATCCGTTCGTCGAGTATGCGCTGCTTGCCTATCTTCGTGAAGTATTTTTCGAGCGTGTCGAGTGTCAGTTGGGCCTCGGCGCGGTTGATGCGGCCGAAGCTCTCACCTACGAATTCCTCCTTGCCCTCCACGTCCGCCGTGTCAATCCACGCCATAGGGTTGTCGAAGTCGAGTATTCCGCGAAACCTGATTTGCGGCGCAGCCTCAACCATTCCGCCGTAAAACCAGTCGCTCGAGAAGCGCATTATCTGTTCGTTCATGCGGTATTGCGTCTTCAGCAGCGTCACCGCTTCGGGCTTCTGGCGCACGATGCGCTCCATGAGCGTGGTGCCCAGTCCGCCGCGCAGTGCCGCGACGCTCTTCACCGTGGGCGGCAGCTGGCAGTGGTCGCCGGCCAGTATCACTCTTGACGCGCGCCTGATGGCTATCCAGCAGGCCGGTTCCAGCGCCTGTGCGGCCTCGTCGATGAACAGCGTGCCGAACTTCTGGCCCATGAGCAGGCGGTTGGCGCTGCCCGTAAGGGTAGAGGCTATCACCCTCGCCTCGCCGAAGAGCTGTGCGTTTATGCGTATCTCAAGCTCTGTGGCACGGCTTTTCAGGCGGTCGAGCTTCTGGTGGTAGCCCTCGTCGCGCCGCCTTTTGTCGCCTTGGCGCAACTTGCGTATCGCCTGGCGTATGCTCCACAGCTGCGGATAGTCGGGATGGTCGGCGAAGCGGCGTTCGTAAGTGAACGACAGCATCTTGTCGTTCACCTTGACGGGGTTGCCTATGCGCAGCACGTTCACGCCGCGGTCCACGAGCCGTTCGCTTATCCAGTCGACGGCCATGTTGCTCTGCGCGCACACGAGCACCTGGTTCTCGCGGCGCAAGGTCTCATATATCGCCTCGACGAGGGTGGTGGTCTTGCCGGTGCCCGGCGGCCCGTGCACTATGGCCACGTCCTTTGCGCGGAGCACATTGTTCACCGCCTGTTCCTGCGTTGGGTTGAGCCATGGGAAGCTGATGGGGCTGAACGAGAACGTCTCGGCCTTCTGCCGCGACGCGAAGAGGTCGCGCAGGTAGGCCAGCCGGTTGCCCTTGGCGCCTATTACGCGGTCGAGAGCCTCGAACATCAGCCTGTATGTAGTCTCGTCGAAGAACAGCTGCACGCCAACGTTTTCCGCCGTCTGCAGTCTTGTAATCGGAGCGTTGTCGGGCACGGTGACAACCATGCGGTCGCCGTCAACATAGCTTACGGTGCCGGTGAAGAGGAAGGAAGCCCCCTGCCGGGCTCCCCGGGTGGAGGAGCTTGGTTTGCCCTGCCTGTCAGTCCCCTCCCCTCGGGGAGGCTGGCAGGAGTCATCCTTTGTCTCGAAGAACACCACGGGGCGGCCGAACTCGAAGTTGTGCTCAATCTCCTTGTCCTGCGTTCGCAGCACCTCCACGGCCAGCTGGTTAAGCGAGTTGTAGTAGCTCTTGCCCACGCTTACTGGCAGCCACGCGTCGCCGCGCTTCACCTTGCGCTGCAGGCCCGCGGCCTCGGCCTGGCGGCGGAACTCCTCCTTCTCGCAGTTGTATTCCATCTCCAACAGCAGGCGTTGCTGGCGGAGATACTGAACGGGTGATGATGAATAGTTGTCCACGGCTACAAAGATAGTCATTTTTTTAGAAGTTGAACGCCTGAAGATGAGCCAAATTAGCCTGATAAGCCCGATAAGCCTGATGTGCCAAGGACAAAACCGGCAATACCAATCAAGCTCCATCCCTTTGGGAAGGTTGGGGTGGATGTGTCATTGACGGCCTTTCGCATTGCAAAAGGCCGCAAACGGCAACGCAAAAGGCCGTCTTTCACAATGCAAAAGACGGCCTTTTGTAACATGCTGGATGTCAAGACGTTATGCCTTACGCTCGTATTTCCTGCAAAAGATGATGAACGACACCAGTCCGAGCACGATGAAGGGCACGCCCGTCAATGCCGCATAGCGCGGCGGCAGGCCCGTGGCTATCGGCAGTCCGCCGCAAAACGCGCCGAGGGCGTTGCCCATGTTGAAGGCCATCTGTATGCTCGCGCCGCCCAGAAGCTCGCCGCCGGGTGCGTGCTTCAGGATGAGGAACTGCTGCGGACTGCTCACGGCGAAGAGGCATCCGGTGCAGACCACCATCAGCGCGGCCGACACCCAGCCGCAATCGGCCAGCCAGAAGACGAGCAGCAGCGCGGCTATGGCTATGCACTGGGTCACAACGACGACATGCCCCGGCCTGTGGCGGTCGCACAGGCGGCCGCTTATCAGGTTGCCGGCCACCATGCCGAAGCCGGCGGCTATCATCAGAGCCGGCAGCGTGTCGGCGGAGAAGCCGCCCTCTACGAGCAGCGGACTGATGTAACTGTACCAGCAGAATATGCCGCCGTTGGCAAACATCGTCGACGAAAGGATAAGCCACGGCGCCCGTTTCTTAAGGAAGGCGAACTGGTGGCGGAAGCCGTTGTCGGGCAACGCGCCTACCGACGGCACCCACTTCCATACGTAATAAAGCACTATGAGGCTGACAAACACAACCAGGAGGAACGGGAACCGCCACGACACCGACGCGCTCAGGCCGGTGGCCAGGGGCACGCCGAAGAGATTGGCCACGGTCATTCCGGCCACCATTATCGACACGGCGCCCGTCTTGTGGCGCTCGTCGGCCAGCTGCACGGCCACAATCGAGGCCACGCCGAAGTAAGCTCCGTGGGGCAGGCCCGATATGAACCGCGCCGCCAGCAGCATCCAGTAGTTCACCGACAGGGCCGCCAGCGTGGAGCCTAAGAGTATGATGCACGCCAGGCAGAGCAGCATGTTCTTCAGCGGATACTTGTGGACCACCACCAGCATGGGCGCTCCGCAGCATACGCCGAGAGCGTAGGCTGAAATCAGGTGGCCGGCGTCGGGAATGCTGACGCCCAGACTACGCGCCACGTCGGGCAGTATGCCCATCATCACGAATTCGGCAATGCCCAGCGCGAGAGTGCCGAACGCAAGTGCGACTAAGCTTTTCTTCATTGTATGTTATCCTTTTACCTTTTTACTTTCTCACCTTTTCACCTTCTCACTTTCTCACCTTTTCACCTTTTTCCTACACCGCCATCGTGTCTGGCAGAGGCTTCTGCTTCTTCATGGTCTTGCCTATTTCGTCGGCATCGAAGGTGAACACATGGCCCAGAATGCCGAACGACACGGTCTTCGTCTCGCCGCCGTAGCGTATCCTGCCGACGGAGAACACCACGTAATTGTCCACCCTCATGAACTGCCCCACTACGGCGTCGGCGAACTGGGCCACCAGCATGTTGCCCAGTGTCTCGCCGAATGCGCCCAGCAGTCCGTCGTCTCCGGCCTGCCAGATGTTGTCCTTCAGCGCCACCTCGGCTATCTCGTCGACCACCGTCTGGCGGTGTTTCTCCTCGCCGGGGCAGGTTATCAGCAGGACGAAGAACACCACTGCCGCGGCTGCGAGCCACTTGGCGGCTCGCCGGCGGCGGCGCTTGCCGGGTTGCGCGGCCACGTCCGCAGGCTCGTCAGCCGGCACTTCGTCATGCCCGACGGCGTCTTCCTGCGGCGGAACGGGCGGCGGCGCGGCCGTGCCGTCAGGCTTTCCGCCGAGCAGGCCGCGCAGTTCGTCAACCTGCCAGGCCGGTTTCCACAGTCCCATGCCTTCACGCCACACGAGCGTTTCAGACGTCAGTCCCATCCCGGCGAGCTGCTCCATGGAGTAAGGGCCTCGCTGGATGTTGTCTTTTATGATGAAAAATTCCATATATTTTTTAAGGAGTTAGGATATTCAAGGGAGCTCTTGCCTGCTGGGATGCAGGCCAAACAAGCCCTATAGGCCGGACAAGCCCGATGCGCCATGGCTGCCTGCAAGGCATGCCAGGCCCCCACCCTTGGGGAGGGTTGGGGTGGGTGTATGGTCGAGCGGTGACGGGTGTCCAGTCTTTTTATTTCCCCAAGCCGTATTTCTCTTTCCATTTATCATAGCGCTTGAACACCTCCAGGCCGTCGGAGTTGTACCAGTCGTAGCCGTTGCGGCGCTCGTAGCCTATCTCGGAGACGCTGAAACGCATCACGCCGTCGCGGTCGCAGAAGAAGGGGCGGTTGTCTTCCAGCGTGTAGAAGCGCGCCCACAGCGGCTTGCACGGCGCGTCGCCCTGCGGACAGTCTACAAGGCGGTAGTCCTTCTTGCCGTCGGCGTTGGTGAACGTCTCGATGCGCTTGCCCGTGATCATGCTCTTCCTGAACCACGCCACGGCATCCTCCACGGCCTGCCTTATCTCCATCGACGGCTTTGACAGCGACATGAGGAAGAGCACGATGTCGTCGCTCTCCTGTCCGCTGAGGCTTGCCAGCTCGAAGGCGCGCGCCGGGGCGGGGAGCAGGGTGTGCTCGTCGTGCTGGGCACACCATACGGTCTTTACGCCGTCCTGCACTACCTGGGTGTTCAGTATGCACTGTATGCCCTTGTCGAGCGAGGCTTTGGCGGCGGCCCTGACGCTGTCTGGCAGGAAGCCGAAGGGCTTTTTGCCCAGCGAGGCGTCGCGCATCAGCTTCAGCACGTTCACCATGGCGTCGTCGTTGTAGGTTATGTGCGTATAGTATCCCTTTGAAAGGGGGTAGAACTGGGGCCATCCGCCGTTACCGTACTGTGCCTCGAACAGGTAGTTGAAGCCCCGTATGGCGGCATCGCGGTACTTCGCGTCGTTGGTGGCGGCGTACAGCCGTGCCGCCGATGACGATGAGCAACGGCGTGGTGACCACAGGCATTACCCCGCTCGACCGCGCCAACCGGCAAGTGAAGGCAGTAAGCATCAAGCGCCTTATCCCCTACTCCCCGAAGTTCGAGGAGAGGCACAAGGCAGCGGGGCTTGACCTCTGGTATGAAGTGACATTCGACTCCGAGGCTGCTACCCCCGCGTCGGCACGCTCGCTCTACAAGACCGTGCCCGGTGTGCAGATTGCCGAGGAAGTAAGGCCGATGAAGCTCATCGGCGAAGGCAAGGCGCGCGTGGTGTCACAGGCCGAACTGGCCGCCAAGGCTTCGGCAGACATGCCGATGAACGACCCCATGCTGTCACAACAGTGGCACTACAACAACGACGGAACCCTGCTGCAGGGCGCGGTTGCCGGCGCTGACGTCAACCTGTTCGAGGCATGGAAGGAGGAGACCGGTAAACCGGACGTTATCGTCGCGATAATCGACGGCGGATTCCAGACAGACCACCCCGACCTGCAGAAGAACGCGTGGACTAACGAGGCCGAGCTTAACGGAGAGCCGGGCGTTGACGACGACGGCAACGGATACACCGACGACGTCTACGGATGGAACTTCGTAATCAACTCTTCCGACGTCTACCAGCACGAGCACGGCACGCACGTGGCCGGAACCGTGGCCGCTGTCAACGGCAACGGCATTGGCGTAAGCGGCGTGGCCGGCGGACAGAACGGCGAGGGCGGAGTGAAGATGATGGCATGCCAGGTGTTCGACTCACGCTCGAACGCCAACGCCGACTTCGCGGCAGCTCTCGTCTACGCGGCCGACATGGGCGCAAGCATTGCCCAGTGCTCATGGGGATGGGACACCGACGGTTACTACGAGCAGGCAGTGCTCGACGCCATCGACTACTTCACGCAGTACGGCGGAGGCGGTGTCAAGGTAAGCAGTGACCCCGACGAGTGGGACTATACCAATGCCAAGATGAGCGGAGGACTCTGCATCTTCGCCAACGGCAACACCGGACTGGAAGGCCAATACTATCCGGGCTGCTACGAGCCGGTACTGGCCGTGGGAGCGATGAGCCCCATGCTCACGCCCGCCACTTACTCGACACGCGGCACATGGTGCGACGTGACGGCGCCGGGCGGCGAGATGGACTACGGCGACCCTTACGGAGTGCTCAGCACGCTGCCCAACGGCACGTACGGATACATGGAGGGCACGTCGATGGCCTGCCCGCACGTATCGGGAATAGCGGCGCTCGTACTGTCGAAATACGGCAACCCCGACTTCTCGAACTCTACGCTAAAGTCACAGCTGACATCGTCGGTTAACGACTTCTACACACGCAACCCCGACGTCGAGGGACTGTTCGGAAGCGGATACATCGACGCGTGGAAGGCCCTGCAGATGGGCACCGGCGAGGCTCCCGAGCCCGTCAGCGACTTCACGCTGACACCGTCGCAGGACAACATCCTCATAGAATGGACGATACCGCAGGCCGACGAGGGCAGCGTAGACCACCACGTGATATACTACAGCACCAGCGAGTTCACGGCCAGCACCGACCTGTCGACACTCCGCTCGGTAACTGTGGACACAAAATTCCAGACTTCGGGCGACGCGTTCTCGTACGAACTGGGAGGCCTTGAGCCCACCACGACCTACTACGTAGCCATCGTGGCCGTCAACCGTTACGGCACGCGCGCGGCCATGTCGCCCGTCAAGAGCGCCACGACCAACGAAGGCCCCGAGATAAGCCTCGACAAGACAGAGCTGAGCCTCAATGTCGACGCTGCCAATGGAAGCGTTGCCACCGACCAGCTAACCATCAACAACATAGGCAAGGGTATCCTCGAGTACAGCCTCTCGGCAAACACCGTATCGGAGCAGATATCAACGTCGGCGCTGACGGCTCCGTCACCGGGACGCATAGTGCCCGCAAGCAAGAGCGTGCAGGCATACTCGGCAGTGACTAACTACCCCGTAGTGACAGCCGACTACGTGCAGGAGGACTTCCCGAAAGAGATGACCTACTCTAATGGCATTTACCACTACATCGGCGACAGCGACACGTCGAAGCCCAACGCCCTGGCGCAGTACTTCTACGTAGACCCGACAACGTATCCTGACGGATTCAACCTGACCGCGATAAACTTCGGCGGACCGGGCGAATCGTTCACACCTACAATCGAAATCTATAACGGCTCGCAGTCAATCTCGACGGCCAACCTGCTCACGTCGTTCACGCCCGAGTGGTTCACGTACGGCTATGACCAGGACCTCGAGGAGCAGATATTCTTCGAGCCGGGCTCAAGCTTCTGGGTTGTCGCAAAGTTCCCGGCAGGACAGACCAACCCGCTCGGCGCAGGATACGCCAACGCAGAGAACGTAAACCAGTACAGCTTCTACAGCGGTGACAACGGACAGACGTGGACACAGCTCAAGCAAGTGCTCAGCGAAGGCAACCTCGCTGCCAACGCCGACTCGATAGTATGGGACGTTTACGCCGTAAGCAAGAACCCCAACTGGAGCTCAGTGCTCTCTCCCGAGCCCGTCAGCGGCACGGTAAGACCTGGCGGACAGCAGGTGGTAACGATGCAGAACGACGGACAGACCATGCCCAACGGCAGCTACACCTTCAACCTGGACGTCAACACCAACCAGACTGACAAACCCGTGCAGAAGGTGACGGTACGCATGGAAGTAACCGGCAACAAGCCCGAACTGGTAACCGCCAAGGTGGTAGACTTCGGCGAACTGCTGATAGGACAGGAGAAAACGCTGTCCGTAGAGGTTGTCAACAACGGCTACGGAGCCTTCAACGGCGAGTGGGGAGGACTTCAGGCACCCGACAACATCACGTGCAGCTCTACCGAGTTCGAGCCTGCCGACTACTGCGAAGGCTTCGCCCCGCGCTCTACCGGCACGTTCGAAGTGACATTCAAGCCTGCTACGGCCGGCAGCAAGTCGGGCACCGTTACCTTCAAGGACAAAAACGGACAGACATACAGCTTCGTAGTACGCGGCGTGGCCACAATCCCGCCAAGGCTGAGGTGACACCCGCCACTTATGACTTCGGCGACCTTGAGGTCGGCGGAGAGACAAAGACCACTACGATTACCGTAAAGAACACCGGCGAATACCCGCTGGAGTACGTCTTCCCACGCTTCTCTGACGAGACGATAGGCGACGTGGCTGCCCACAAGTTCGGCTACAGCTACGAGTCTAACCTCAACGGCTCTGACGAGTTCCAGTACGACGGCAACCCCGACCTGCTCAACGAGACCGACATCACGGGCCAGTTCAACAACAACGTATGGCAGTCAGAGGCCGTTGACCTGGGCTTCCAGTTCCCGTTCTACGGCGAGAACTACTCCCGCGTGTACATCAACGACCGCGGCGGCGTGGCGTTCAACCAGATAGACGGCAACATCACGTGCATGGTGCCCGTGGCAAGCTGCGTAGAGGGCCTTGGCTACATCTCGGCATTCGCATGCTCGGGCAACCTCTCGATGGGCGCCAACAGCAAGATAACCTACGGACGCCAGGACGGCAAGTTCACCGTGAAATACAAGGACGTGCTGGCTCCCGCCCTTGACGGCGGCGACCAATACACGCCAGTAAGCTTCCATATGTCGCTCTGTGCTGACGGAAGCGTTGAGGTATATTACGACGACTACGACCGCACCACGACCTTCAACGAAGGCCAGAACGTATTTGTCGGCGTGGCCGACGTTGACTGCGCCGACCCGTTCGTGGTAACCGACAACGAGGCTGCGCTCGAAGGCAACACCCTCTACCAGCAGATAACCACCGGCTCGGCAATACGCATCGTGGCGCCGGCAACGTCGATGGTATCGCAGCTCTCAAGCCCGAGCGGCGTCGTGGGAGTGGGCGAAAGCAAGGAGATAACCGTAACGGCTAAGGCCGTTGAAGGCATGTACGCTGGCGAGTTGAAGAACAACCTGACCATGCTCACCAACGACCCGACGACCCCGAGCGTAAACATCGCGCTCACGGCCAACATCACCGGCGACGGACTCGTGCCCGTGGCACAGCTCGACGCGACGTCGGTTGACTTCGGAGAGGTATTCCGCACGGCTACGGAGATACGCCCCGTGCTGCTTAGCAACAACGGAACCAACGACCTCGTCGTAACGTCAGTAACTGTAGAGGGCGGCAAGTTCACCGTGCCCGACGACGTAGCCAAGGGCTTCACCATCAAGCCCGGATACGGCAAGGACATCATGATAACCCTGCCTACAGAGACTGAGGGCGAGGTAAGCGACGTGCTTACCGTCAACTACCAGGACGGAACGTCGGCACAGGTAACGCTCAGCGGTAACGTCATCGGCTGCCCCGAAATCAGCGTTACGCCGGAAAGCGTGACGGTTGACACGCCCTACGGCACTGACATGGCTCAGACGCTGACCGTCAACAACGGCGGCAACGAGGCGCTGACCTTCTCGGTTGAGCCCAACGCATGGTTCAACATAACCAACCTTGAGACCGACGAGAACTCGTCGCTCGGCTACATCTACAAGTCGAAGACCGACTACGACGAGATAGAGTACAACTGGATCGACATAACCAACGACCCGGAGACCGAGCACCAGGACTTCACTTACTACATTGACAAGACCGACTACTACACGGTTGAGCTGCCCTTCGAGTTCCCGTTCTACGGCAAGAAGTACAAGACGATGTACATCTACAACACCGGCTTCGTATCGTTCAGCCAGCACGAGGACTACAAGGAATTCCCCGCTCCGCCGGCTACGTTCCCGACCACGGAGACGTTCTACACCAACATCATAGCTCCCTTCTGGGGCAACCACTCGATGGACGTCTCGACGACGAACGGAACTTACTACAAGGCCGAGGACGACCGTGTAATCATCTCGTACATAGGCTACGCCAACAGCATGATGCTCGGCATGGACTTCCAGCTCATCCTCAACCGCGACGGCAGCTACAAGTTCCAGTACCTGCTTGAGGACGGCGGCGTGATGAGCGGCGTGTTCGGACTTGCCGGCATGCAGGACGAGACGGGAGAGACGGGCTTGCGCCTGCCCGACCAGTGCATCGCCACCGGCAACGCGGTAGAGTTCTATCCCGTAAAGACCTTCACAGTGCCCGCAGGAGGCTCTGTCGAACTGCCCATCGAGGTGCTTGCCGACAGCCTTGGCGGCAACTACGAGACAACGCTCGTAATGCAGACCAACGTGCCGACGAAGCCCGTCGTAGAGATTCCTATGGCTATCAGCATACAGGGCGAGCCTAATCCGGTGATACCCGACGCTATCGTTGACGAGGCCGTAGTAGGATCCAACCTCACCGGCTATCTCGAGACCGAGTTCCAGGTGGCAAACACCGGTTCAAAGGCATTCAAGATAACCAACGTAGAGTTTGCTCCCGACATGATGACAACTCCCGCGCAGCTCTTCGTCTACGCAGAGATGCAGCAGGGCGGCGGTATCGACCCGGGACCCCTCAGCGTACAATCTTCCGACAGCAACATGGGCTGGATGCAGTACGACGGCCGCGAGCTGGAAGTAGGCAAGGAGCCCGTGAGGTTCGCCATCTGGACGTTCGAAACGGGCATGCCGTTCACGGTTAACGCTCCGGTGAAACTGACGTTTGAGGGAATTGACGTCACAGAGCAGGAGATTCCTGTTGACATCAGGATGACCGAGGCTCCGCTGCTCGTCACCACCCCTGCCGAAGGCGTGACCATCGGCGGCGTAGACGTCAACAACGACTACACGGGCAAGGGCAGCATGACCATCAAGAACGAAGGACAGTACAAGCTGACCTACTCGCTCCGCATGGACCCGACCGGCATAGGCGAGACTCCTGAAGTGCCCGGCGGCGAAGGAGGAGGCGGCATAGCTCCATGGTCAACCAACAAGGGCGTGTACAGCCTGACCGAGGCCGAACGCGACTCGCTCATCAAGGCTTCCTGCCGCGGAATAGAGCCCCACACGGTATTCGAGGGCTTCCCCTACGACGTGCCCGAGGGCTACGACTGCAGCAACATACTGTACTATCCGATACTCGGAGTGAGCAGCCCCAGACATACATGATAGGCTCGCGCGACAACGTCAACAACTTCATCGCGGCTACGCGCTTCGTCGCTCCAGCCGAAGGATTCAACCTGTCAAAGCTCTTCTTCTACGGAACGATAGGCACACGCGAGAATGTCGACTTCGAGGCCCAGGTTATCCAGGGCGGCGACGTAGCGGCAGGCACCGTGATAGGACAGGGCACGCTCAGGGTTGAGCGCGAGACTCCAATCGACGGCCACTACATGGGCGAACCGCGCATGCTCGAGTTCGACAAGGACGTGTACATCAACCCAGGCGACACCTTCTACGTAGCGCTGAAGTATCCTACCGGAGAGGAAGTGATGGCATACGTACCACAGAAGGAGGACGCAATGGAGGAAGGACGCTTCATGGCATACAACGCCACTACGGGATGGTATGACCTCGGAGCGGCAATGTACGAGAGCTACTACTCTTCGTTCGGCTACTTCATGACGTGCATCGAGGACGTGCCCGGCAAGCCTTGGATAAAGCTGCTCACGACCGAGACCGATGGCGAGCTGGCAATAGGCGAGGAGAAGACCGTAGAGTTCGAAATCAACGGCGAAAGCTCATACTTCGACCACGGCAACAAGGCCGTAATCGTAATCAAGAGCAACGACCCGACACAGCCGGTTGTCAACTACCCGATAACGCTCAACAAGAACGCGGCGCCCGTTGTAACCCTGCCCGAGGGAACGATAACCGTACCCGAAGGCTCGACAGCCGAGATGGTAATAACCGTCGAGGACACCGAGGGCGAGGCATTCACCACAAGCGTAAGCGACGAGAGCGGCATAGCAACCGTAAGCAAGTGCACACTGACAGCTTCAGACGGTACGGAAACAACTGTTGAAGCCGTTGAAGGCACAATTGAAGTACCGGCAGGCAGCAAGCTGCAAATGACCGTAACGGTAGCTCCCGACTACGGCACTGCAGGCCAGCACACTGCGGTAATCACCGCCGAGGACGCTTCGGGTAACTCAACAGATGTACAAGCTATCTACAACGTAGAGTTCACCAACCGCGCCCCGGTTTACGAAGGCGACGACGAGATGACCGTATACGTAGGCCAGACATCGGGCGTGATAGCATACTCGACAATCTTCAGCGACCCCGACGACGACGAGATGACCTTCACGGCAGAGCTGTCAGACAGCCCGGCTGCAACGCTCTACCCGAGCGCTGACGGATTCATCATCGGCGGCAACGCGGCAGGCACGGCCGAGCTGACGCTGACCGCTACCGACGCCAGCGGCGCAACTACCGAGCAGAACGTAACCGTAAACGTGGCACCGGCCACCGGCATAGGCAACGTTAACGCAGGCAAGGACATCAACGTAAGCCCCAACCCCGTGGTAGACATCAACGTAAGTCCCGGCAAGTCTTTCGCAAGCCGAAAGACGGCCTTTCGCAACACGCCTGACTATCAGGCAGTTGGCAGGCACGCGCCATTGCCCGCCCGTCCCGTGAAGTCATTACGTTAATCCAGCGCGAGTTCGGCACAAAGATTTATCTTTCCATTTAAAAAAGATTCTTACCGATTTGCTTTTCTGCCACTCAGTGTCAAGCCGTCATTCCGCTGAAAAGCGGAATCCAGTCGAAAAGACAAAGGCGGCTTACCCCTATGGCGGCTTTCTGGATTCCGCTTTTCAGCGGAATGACGACATGACACCGAGCTGCTGAAAGTTGGCTGGTGTGGCATTCCTGTTATGCAGAACTCACGTGATTTCATGTAAAATTGGTGTTTTTATCAGTAAAAATGGTACGGCCGTTCACCGCTTTTCTTCCTACTTTTGCACCGTGGACAAATACTTTCAAGCATGAAACTTATATGTAGGACATTGGTTGCGGCGGCACTGGCAGCGCTCGCCTGCAACCCCGTAAAAGCTCAACAGAATATGGAAAACGTACTTAACGAGAAGCAACAGTGCATGGTCGCCGTCTCATGTCTTGAGGCCAAGGGCGACATCGACGGCCTGAAGAAAGCAATCAACGCCGGTCTCGACGCCGGACTCACCGTAAGCCAAATCAAGGAAGCCCTCTCCCAGCTCTATGCCTACACGGGCTTTCCGCGCAGCCTCAACGCCCTCGGCGCATTGCAGGGCGTGCTCGAAGAGCGCGTGCGGAAAGGAATCAATGACGAGGAAGGGCGCGACGCAAGCCCCGCAGGCCACGACTACGACGCACTCAGACAGGGCACAGAGGTGCAGACACGCCTTAGCGGAAAGCCGTTCAGCTACACCTTCGCGCCAGCCACCGACTATTACCTGAAGGCGCACCTCTTCGGCGACATCTTCTCGCGCGACAACCTCACCTTCGCTCAGCGCGAACTGGTCACCGTCAGCGCCCTCGCGGCTCTCGAAGGATGTGGGTCTCAGCTTAAGTCGCACGTCAGCGGAGCGCGCAACATGGGCCTTTCCGACGCCGAGATACGCTCAATCCCCGCGGTGCTGGCCGAGCGCGTGGGCGACATCGAAGCCTGGCGCGCACGCAAGGCAATAGCCGAAGTCTACGGCGAGCAGTTCACCGAAGGCCGTCCCGTCGGCGACCCGATGTTCCCCAAAGGCGCACCCAACGAGGCTTACGCCAAGTATTTCACAGGCGAGAGCTACCTCGCGCCGCTCTCCACGGGCAAAGTGCCCGTGAGCAACGTCACCTTCGAGCCTCGCTGCCGCAACAACTGGCACATCCACCACGGCGGCATACAGGTGCTGATTTGTGTCGGCGGCACCGGCTGGTACCAAGAGTGGGGCAAGCAGGCACGGCCGCTGAAGCCCGGAGACGTGGTCGAGATACCCGAAGGCGTGAAGCACTGGCACGGCGCGACGCGCGACAGCTGGTTCCAGCACGTGACGTTCACCGTGGCCGGAGACGGCGCACGTAACGAGTGGCTCGAGCCTGTGACCGACGAAGAGTACGACAAGCTGTAAACAAACCCACCCCAGCCCTCCCCACGGGAGGGAGCTTGGATAGCTGTTGAAGGGTGATTGCATAATGAAAAAGTCCAATAAAGCGAATGGCTTTATCGGACTTTTTCATTAGCAAAACGTGAGTTCGGCATAAGGATAGCATGAAAATCATCCCGCTTCAAGCAGTCTGTCGGTAACTGTCATTCCGCTGAAAAGCGGAATCCAGAAAACATCCTATTTGCATATAACGCTGATGCATGCACTAGATTCCGCTTTTCAGCGGAATGACGGACAGCAACAGACTGTTTGAAATACAAAAATATAAGTTGTCACCTTGGTTGAAAAGACTATTTCTCATATCGAATCCACGTCAACAAAGCATACTAAGCCCCCTCCCTTGGGGAGGGCTGGGGTGGGTGTACGCTCTCTTATTTGAGATGCTTCAACATCCATTCCATCTGCCGGTACTCGGTATCGTCAGACGTCCAGTGCTCGTTCACCGGCGTTATCAGCGCCTCCTTGGGGCACGTCAGGGTGTTCCACACGGCGTAGCTCGTGGTCGGCGGACACGTGTCGTCGTTGTATCCCCATGTCATGTAAGTGTCGGCTTTCACGTGGCGGGCGAAGTTCACCACGTCGTAATACGCCATAGTGCGCATCGTCCTGTCGTTGAACATTCCCTTGACTTTGTTGAAATGGGGGTATCCGCCGGTGTGTCCTGCGGCGTAGGCGGCCATGTCTGAGAGCGCAGGATGGTTCACAATGCACTGCGTCACGCGGCCGTCAAGCGCGGCGGCCACTATCGACAGCGCCCCGCCCTGGCTTCCGCCCTGCACTATCACGTTGCGTCCGTCCCACTCGGGCAGTCCCGTCAGCAGGTCGAGACAGCGCACAGGGCGAGGTAGACACGCTTCATGTAGTAGCGGTCTGGGTCTTCCAGGCCGTTGTAAAGGTATCCGTTCTCCCGTCCGTTGAACGCTCTTGTAATGTCGTCAAACGTCTCTTTGGGCAGGCGGGGGTCCAGTCCGTGTATCTCCATTTCCATCCTTATGCAGCCGTTCTCGGCGTAATACTTGTGGCGCAGCGGCTCCTTGATGGTCTTTATGCCGGCTCCCGGAGGACAGAGCACCACCGGATGCTTGCCCTTCTGCGCGTTCTTGGGGTAGAAAAGGTATGCGTAGACTGATTGCCGCTGCTTGTTCAGCTGTATTTTCAGCAGGTAACAGTCTATCTTGTCGGTACAATACTCTTCGGCCTTTTCCTTCGTATAGCTCAACGGAACGGCCCGCATATCCTCTATGTTCTTGTTCCAGAAGTCCGTGAAGTCGGCCGGCTCCTTGACGTAAGGCCGTATCTCGTCCACCGAGAAGCCCACTTTCATGTGGTGCCTGCATGTCTTTCCGTCAATGGTTGCCGACAAGCGGATGTCGCGGAAGCCCGGAGTCTTCCTCGTGCCGAGGTCTATCACGGCGCGGCCTTGCTTAAGTTTTGCCGTTCCCTTGCGGTCTGCGGCCATCATGTCGTCGGCTATTTCGTAGTTCACTTCGGTGTCTACGGGCATGCCGTATTTGTACAGTTGCACCTCCACTTGCGCCTTTTCGCCCTTTTGGTAGAGCCAGTCGGCATGGTCGGGCACGGTCACCCAGAGGAAGTCTGAACGGTAGGGATAGTTCTCTGCGGCGGCGTTTGCCCACACGGCAAGCACCGCTGAAATGATTAGAAGTAGTCGTTTCATTTGTCTTAAGGTTTTGATTTGCAGGGGCAAAGGTATGAATTTAAATTAAAAATGAACAATTAAAAATTAAAAATCAGGCTACGCCGTCGCACTGATTGTTCATTTTTTAATTTTTAATTGTTCATTTTTAATTATTCATTCCCCCTGTATTCCTCGGGCGTGCAGCCCGTGATTTTCCTGAAAACGGTGGCGAAGCAGCCTGCGGTAGAGAATCCGAGCGTCTCCGCAATGCGGCCGACGGGCGCGTCGGTGCCTATGAGCAGCTGCTTTGCCATCGACATGCGGCGCAGCTGCACGTATTCGCCGGTGGTCTTGCCTGTCTCGCTCTTGAGCATGTCGCCCATGTATTCGGCCGACATGTCGAGCTTTCTTGCGAAGAACGACGGGGTCGGCAGTCCGTCAGTGGCGGCCTGTCCTGACTTGAGGTAGTCGTCCATGATGCCGTCGAGGGCGGCTATCGCGTCGGCGTTGGCTTCGTGGCGGGTGATGAACTGGCGGCTGTAGAAGCGGCGGCAGTAGCCCAAGAGCAGGTCGATGGCGTTGCTGATGATGTCCTTGCTGTAGTCGTCGACGCCCCAGCACAGCTCGTCGCTGATGCAGCCCAGGCAGCGGTTGATGACCTTCTCCTCGCAACACGATATGTGGAGCGACTCCTCCGGGCGGTACTTGAAGAACGAAAACTCCTTCAACCGCAGTCCGAGCGGCGTGCACTTGATGAGGCTCGGGTGGAAGATGAGCATCTTGCCGTCGGCGGTGGACAGGTCTAATTCCTTGTTTGGGGCTACGAAGAGCAGCATGCCGTCGGTGAAGTCGCACGGCCGCCGGCCGTATTCCGCGCCGTCGTGGGCGTTGTGCCTGAACACCACGGCGTAGCAGTCGGTCTTCATCTTGCCGCGCTCGCAGGGCACGGCCATGTCTATGAGGCTTACCAGGGGGTGCAGAGTCTCGGCGTGAAAGGCGCGGTTGCACTCGCAGACGCACCCGGACGGAAGCGTCTGACACCCGTCACCGCTGTCCTGGCACCCACTACCAGCCTCCTCACACCCACCCCAACCCTCCACAAGGGAGGGGGCTTGACATGCTTTTGTGGTATGTTCGTCAATGCCGTGTTTATTGATGCTCTTCATATTTCTGATAAAATTAATATTAGCATGCCACCCTCCCTATGCTTCAAGGCATACCAAGCTCCCTCCCTTGGGGAGGGCCGGGGTGGGGATGAGTTGCCTTACTCCGCCGCCACTTTCCTGTATTCGCTCGGCGTCATGCCCGTGTTGCGCTTGAAGTAGCGGTTGAAGTGCTGCGAGTACTGGAAGCCCAGCTCATAGCTTATCTCGTTGATGGTCTTCGTGGTGCCCAAGAGTTCGTCCTTGGCCAGGCCGATAATCTTGTTCTGGATGTACTCCTGGGGCGTCCGGCCGGTCTCCTTCTTGATAAGGTCGCCGAAGTAGTTGGGCGACAGGAAGCACCGCTCGGCGAAATGTTTTACCGTGGGCAGGCCGTTCATCACCGCCTGGCGGTCTTGGAAGTAGCGGTCAAGCTCCTCCTCGAACTTGGTCAGAATGTCCTTGTTGACGGTCTTGCGGGTGATGAACTGGCGCTCGTAGAAGCTCATGCAATAGTCGAGCAGCAGCTCTATGTTACGGCAAATCAGCTTCTTGCTGTGGCCGTCGATGGGGCGTTTATTTCTATCCTTATCTTGTCGAGGCAGTCCTTGTATATCGCCTTCTCCTGTTCGGAGAGGTGAAGGGCCTCGCGCGAGGTGTAGGCGAAGAACGAGTACTGCTTTATGTCCTGCCCCAACGACGTGCCGCGGATAAGGTCGGGTGGAACAGCAGGCCCTGCGATTTCGGCTTGAAGCCAGGCCTGAAATTCACCTTCACCACCTGTCCCGGGGCGAAGCTCGTCACCGTACCCTCCTGGTAGTCGTAAGGCATGCGCCCGTAGGTCATGTCGCCGCAGTAGGTCTGCTTCAAGAACAGCGCGTAGACGCCGTACTGGTAAGTCACCTCTCCCTTGAACGGGAACTGCCTTATGTCGTCTTCGTTGATGACCGTCACCAGCGGATGCCTCGTCTCAATGCCCATCGCGCGGTTGTAGTCGTCGATTGAGTCTACTCTGAATGTCGTTTCCATGCGTGTCTTCTCCTGTTTTTTACATCTGCAAAGATACGTTTTATCGGCCGAAAGGCGTGTGCATCTTTTACAGATTTTGTTAACTTTATTACGTTTTCAACGTGAGTTCGGCATAAGAAACAGTCCTTTGCAGGGACGTAATTTATCAAGTGAGTTCGGCATAAAGACTTATCTTTCCAAATTAAAGACGATCTTGCCTTTTTGCTTTCAGGCACTCAGTGTCAAGCCGTCATTCCGCTGAAGAGCGGAATCCAGTGTCTGCCGCCAGGCCTGTGTGCTTTCAGGATATTTTCTGGATTCCGCTTTTCAGCGGAATGACGGCTTGGCTCAGACTTGCAAAAGCTGATATGTGCGACGTACTTGTTACGCCGAACTAACGTTTCTTCAGGCCTTCCGCCAAGCCGTCGGCGACAAGCCCGTAACTGCCTGACAGTCAGCACCATTGCAAAAGGCCGTCTTTTGGCTTGTAAAAGACGGCCTTTTAGAGTGCGAAAGACGGCCTTTCGCAGCGCGGTTGACGGCCTTCTGTCTTTTCCTGATTTATGTTGACACTTTTTCTCTAAATAAACTAAACAGGTTTACACAATCGGATTATCCGTACTGCAAGTGTTGACATTGTCGTTTTGAAGGACTTCTTGTCTTGACACTTTCGTGTCTAGCGTTGACGCCGGCGCGCCGGCGTCAACGCTAGACACGGCAAAGGTAGCCTTTTTCGCCGTTTCTGTTCCCATCGTTGTCGTTTTTCTTCTTTTCCACATGTTTTTTTTGCTCCCCTTCCTGTAGGTGTACTACATCCGGAGTCTTGTCGCCTATGCTCATGTGCGGCCTCCGGCTGTTGTAGAAACGGATGTAGCGGCCTATGGCGTGGCGGGCCTCCGCCATGTCGCTGAAGGCGCGGCGGCGGTGAACCGCCTCCTGCTTGACGATGCCGTTGACGCGTTCGGCCACGGCGTTGTCCGTGGGGTTGTAGTCCTCGGTCATGCTTACGGCTATGCCGTGCCGGCGGAGTTCCCCGACGTAGGCGTCGCAGCAGTATTGCACGCCGCGGTCGGAGTGGTGTACGAGGCCGTCGAGCCTGTCGCTGCCGCGCATGGCGGCGGCCTGGCGTATGGCCTGGCCGAGGGCGTCGAGCGACTCCGAGGCGCGCAGCGATGGTGACAGCCTCCAGCCCACTATCTTGCGGGAGTAGGCGTCGGTTACGAGGTGTAGGTAGCATGTGCCGCCGTATTCGAGTGGAATCTAGGTTATGTCGGCGACCCACATCTGGTTGGCCCCGGTGGGCGTAAAGCCGCGCACGAGGTTCTTCCACTTGTGGTAGCGGTGGTTGGAGTCCGTCGTGCGGCACGGCGTCCGCGCCGTACACGGAGCGGAGCATCAGCCAAAGCTTGCGGCAGCCTATGCCCGGGTCCTCGGAGCGTATGCACGACACGGTCTCCAGCATGCGCCGTTCGCTTAATACGGGAGTTTCACCGCCGGCCTTCAACCGGTAGTAGGCCTGGCGGCTGCGGCCAAACAGGCGGCAGGCGGACGAGACGCTCGCGCCACGCCGCCCCACCAGTTCCGTCACTGTTTGGCCCCATGTTTTTTTCTTATTTGGATGTCGAACTCGCGCTCGGCTATCTCTATCATCACGTCACGGGCCTCCGTCTCCAAACGCGAGAACGATAGGGCCTTCTCCAATTCGCGGATGCGCTTGCGGAGTTCCGCGTTTTACGCCTTGTAGTCTTCATTGCCGCGTCGTGCCATGTCGGTTTCGTTTTCTTCCGACGGCAAAGATACGGACTTGTCACCGTATTTTGACAGCCAGGACGACAATAATGTAGAATTGCACAGGCCGTACTCCCTGGCGCACTTGCGCTTGCTCATGCCTGACGAATAATAATCGCGAAGAACGCTCAACTTGAACTCTTCGCTGTACTTTGTTGGACTTTTTCGCATAATTGCACACATTTTTATTGGTCGTAAATGTGTCAACTTATGGCAGGACAAGACACTTGGAAAGAGGAGGATAAACCATGCAAGGAATAAATTTCATAGCCATCGACTTTGAGACAGCAACGGGCAAACGCGCTTCCATCTGTGAGGCTGGTATCTGCGTGGTGCGTGACGGAGAGATTGTGGAAACCCGTTCGTGGCTCGTCCGTCCGCAAGGAAACAGCTACAGCTACTGGAACATGCAGATTCATGGCATCCGGCCGAATGATACCATCCATTCGCCGGAATTTTCGGAAGTATGGGCGGAAATATGCGAATACCTTAAAGACATTCCCGTGCTTGTGGCTCACAATGCCGCTTTTGACATCAGTTGTATCCGTCATTCGTTGGAGCTATACGGAATGGAGAAGCCTGACATCACTTATTATTGTTCTCTCCGCGCCGCTCGCAGGCTCTACGACTTCGGCTGCAACAGTTTGGACTATCTATGCGACCAGTTCAAGATACCTTACGGACAGCACCATCGGGCAGGCGATGATGCGGAGATGTGTGCACGGCTGTTCCTGAAGGAACTGGAGGATGCAGGATGTGGTATGGATGAAATGGGATATTGTAATGGAAAATTGTGAATTTGTTAGCGTTAAAAAACAAAATATAAAAATGAGGAAGAAAATGAAATACACGTTCAATGAAAAAGATTTATTTGACTTGTTTATAAGTCCTTTAAATCCAGACTTTCAGACACCATCTTTAATGGACGGATATGTTTATGCGACAGATGGTCTCAGACTAATCAAAATAAAGGCTGATACGCTTAACGGCGATTATGAGCCAAACGGCAGACTGAACGAAATGATGTCTAAATACCGGTGGCCGGACAATAACTGTAATTGTCATATTACGAAAGAACACATAAGACAGGCACTTGCAAGTGCGCCCCAAAAGGAAGAACTTATAAATGTCGACTGCCCAGAATGTATCGGAACCGGCGTGATCCGTTGTGAATATATTGATAAAGCAGGTAAACGGCATGAGGTAGAAGCCGAATGTCCTGTTTGTAACGGCGAAGGGTTTGAATCAAAAAATACCGGAAGGATAATAGCATGTCCTTATGCAACGATTATTCTCTCAAATTCCAAACTGCGCACCAGAGACCTTCAAATCCTATTTGATGCGATGGAGAACATGGGAGTGTACGAGGCGCATATCATTGCACAAGCCAAGGATGAAATCGTTCTCAGAATCGACGAGAACATAACAGTCAGGTTGCCATGTTTGCTAATCTAAAGATGGCAACAGTAGAAATTCTCAGAATTCACGCGAGTTAAATGTGCGTTCATTGAAGGAAGGGAGATTAATCGGGTAATTGAATTTATTGCACAACAGGAAATAAGCCAATAAATATATGAAAACGGAATGGACTTTAAAAGAGATATCGGAATGGACAAAGGCTGATTCTGAAGTAAAAATTCCGGCTATACAACGAGGGTTAGTATGGAAACCGTATCAGGTGGAATTGTTGTGGGACTCTATCCTGCTTCCAACCATTAACATACTTCAAGAAACTATCGACAATGAAAGCGAAGAAAAAGGCGAAGCTGGAGCACTCTCGGATATAGAGATACTTTTCAACCGCATCGGCACTGGTGGTACACCCATCACCCAAAGTGAGTTGATGCACTCTGCTGTAAAGGCTTATTGGCCGGAACTGTCGAAAAGAACGATAGGTTGGCAACACTCTACATGCCTCCGCATACGCTGATATCATTGGCTTTCCAACTCGTACTCTCTACTACGGACAAAGGACTTCAACGAGCACCATCTGTGGCGAAGATCAGAAAATTGGCAAGTGACGATGGCATACGTGCAGCAATAGAGAAGCTGTACTGTACTGATGGAAATGGCTCCGCAATGAGCCGCATATTGTATTCTGTAGACCAATGGTTGACAAATTATGATAAGATACCTAAAGTGCTAAGAACAACAATTGCCCGTAAGTCGCCCGAAGTTTACCTGTTACTAATGGCATTTGCCAAGTGGAAAGAAGAGAATCAGGTAGAAACGACGACTGGGGAAGAGACTCTATTTCGAGCAACGGCTTACTATCTCCACTGGATGGTAGGCGATAAGTTTGATGTTGCAAACAGCATATACAAGGCTGTGGCAAAGAGCGAGTTTAGCAAATGGGGGGACATCATAAAGCAAGAATTGTTGAAGTCGTGTGTGAATGGAACTATTATCCCTTTGTTGCCGCCCGAGGCATTCAGGGGTTTGTTTACATTAGAAGGCGAAAAACCTGGCGACCTTATGGAAATGGGCGCGGCAACATGCCGTGGTGGCCGCTGTGGGAGACCGTTTCGTACAACAAAGAAATGCTACTCTACGCACAACGGGAATATATGTGCAAGAGATTTCCTCATTACGACCCGGCACGGCAAGATTTATGGGAAGATAAAACAGACCTTGGGATTTCGACCATATCTGTAAAGAGATTAGTATAGATACGGATAATGATAAAATAATCAAAGAATTAATGGAATTAGAAAAATTCGCATCTCATGAGTTGCAATAAGCATTCGATTAGAAAAATTATTTCCATCCTCCACCTTTCCGACACCCACGGTCAGCATCGGCGGCTCAACCGGTTGCCCGATGCTGACATCCTTGTACATTCTGGGGATTTCACCATGAATGGAAGCGAGCGAGAAGCCATTGATTTCATGAATTGGTTTTGCGACCTTCCTTATTCACACAAGATTTTTATCTGTGGCAATCACGATGCCTGTCTTTATGGAGCCAAAATAGGCGGGTTGGATAAGAATGTGTATTATCTATGCAATTCCGGTGTGACAATTGATGGTGTTAAATTCTATGGTGTCCCCATGTTCATGGAAGATTGCATTTCTGACCGTCAGAGTCGTAACTATGCTGCCATACCTGTTGACACAGATGTATTGATTACCCATTGTCCGCCCTATGGTTTTCTTGATTTTGATGATGGTATAAACTATGGTTCGACAGAGCTTTTGACGAGGGTAGAAGAAATAAAGCCCCGTTTACATCTGTTTGGGCATATCCATAAACAGCATGGAGTGAGGGAAGATGGTTCAACCGTTTTCTCAAATGGGGCTATCATGAATGGAGATTACACAAGTTTCAATCTTCCGAACCTGATTGGAATATAATGCTAGTATTGATTATTCAAGAAAAAGCATTCGAGGAAATGGCGGTAAAGTTCGTCTGCTTTTCCGAGCTTTGCTTTTTATTTTTCTGACAAGTTACTGGTAAATCTCCAATACTGTTTTCCATGTCCTATATTAAACGGAGAGATAACGGAAACTCACAGGCGTTTTTTCTGCGAGTGCGTGAATCCAGCACGATAGAAACAAAACAATTCCGTTCTTTGAAAAGCGACAAGGACTTTGTCAGTTTTTCCATTGCATTCATTGTTTATGTTCAGCCAAGTAACGTCATATTAACAATATATCTTAGAAAAGGTGTTACCGGATTGCACGGAGTTTCACGGAAGTTCTATGCGTAAACACAGCCAACTCAAACCGTTTGTTTACGCATTGTTTACGCAGAAAAAGAAAAAGCACTTGCGATTGCTCGTAAGTGCCTGATTTTCAACGTGGGCCATCCAGGGCTTGAACCTGGGACCTCCAGATTATGAGGCTACAGATAAATCCTTCTGAAATTGCTATATGTCAGTCTGTTAACAATCTCTTGAAAAGCCAATAGAACAACTATTGACCAACAATGGCAAAGTTTATACTAAGCCAAGGGTTGCACTTATTGGAGTCTAAGTTCTGCTTTATGTTTCATAACTGTTTTGGTTATATGATTAAATGATTCTTTGCCTAATATAGCAGGCTTGTCCAAACTCTTGTCAAGAAGGAAAAGAAAAGAAAAAGTACATCCCTCATACTCAAATCCAAACATGAATACTTTGCATACTCTCAACTTGTTATCCTTGCATCTTCCCACTTTCTTCCCCACATAATGAAACACATCATTACTGCTGATGGAATCCACATATTCAGGAAGAAAGGGTTGCAAGTTGTCATAAGCAGGCTTTGTATTCACTTCTTTTATATTATTCTTTGGAAGTGAATACATCTGCCTCACTCCCAAATTGAAGAAAGCCAAGAATGCAGGGCTGACAAAGTTGTGCTTCATTTTCTTGTCAATAAGGAATGTAAAACCAATGCCTTTGACTTGGATGAAGATTTCATTCATTTTGATTTCATTCTAATGGAAGTTCTCTTATTTCAGGCTTTGGCAAATCTCCTACATCCATAGCCTGTATTCTTAAAGTGCTGAATAGATTGCTATTATCTCCTTTAGATAATTGTTGCATGGTTATAAATACCTTATCAACAACCTCATTCTTGTTTACTCTTCCTATTACAGGATTGATAGTGTTTCCTAAAATCATTGGATGGCTGGAAAAGTCTATTGCATTGTAAGCAAGATAATACACAATCAGAGGATTAAGTCCATTGATGTTAAATGAGTTTCTACTTTCAGGCAGGTTTATACTATACTTGGCTGCATGGTCTTTAACATCTTGGATAGAGACTGTTACATCATCTATCAGCTTTAATCCATTTTCCTTAAACACCTTTTGTGCTTCTGACAATGTGTATAAGGAATCTTGCTTGGCTGTCAATGCTCTATTCTCTTGATATAATGATATGTTATAGGAGATAGAGACTACTGATACAATTCCTAATAGAATGGATAAGATTGTAAAACTCTTCTTCATTTGTATGTCTCTTTTATTCAGTTGTTTTTATTGTCAATTTATCAAAGTCAAGAATCCATTTGTTTTTCACAAGGAAGTCTGTACTTAGAATACCATGAATTTGCACCCCTGTTTCTTCTTGTATTTGGGCTACTGCATTTGTAGCATCCAAAACAGTAAAGGTTGAGGTGTAATCAATCCCTTCAAAAGTGAATGTTGCTTCGATAGTTGGACATTCTTTATAGTTCCCCTCTATGCCCATTGTGCTTTGGTGTTCTTCAAGCACCTTAAATTCATTCTTGAAGTGTTCAAACACATAAGTAAAAAGGACATTATGTGTGGCTCCTGTATCAACAAGAAAACACAAGTTCTTTAGTTTACCTGATGTTACAATCAGTGGTAAGCCTGTCTTTTGTAAGCCTAAAGTCAGTGGAAATTCCATATGTTTATTACATCTTTAATCATTATTCCATCTTGCATTTATATCTCCTTCATAAGAATCTGCCAATCCACTTTCAATATCTTCTCTACTCCATCCACCATAATAGGCTTGCTCATCTCCGTAAGGGGCACTCCAATTATCTGTATCATCCATCTTTTCAGATTCATACTCCCAAAAGGATGTTTGGTGGGATGTTGTTCTTGAAATGATTTTTTTAGGAGCTGCTTTAGCAGGAGATAATGTAGCTTTACCTATATCTGATTTTTCCATTAGCAAAGGAAATATTTTGCCACTACTATTGGCAACAATGGAGATGACAGGCTTTTTTGGCATCCCTTTTAAAGAAACAAAACCTATATTAGCTCCAAAGGTAAAATACAATTGTCTTGTATTAGGTTGAACCTTGACATATAGCTTCTTGCAATGTACCAATTCTTTAAATGCTTCTACTGAATAAGTACAGATGTAGGTTAAACCATCAAAGATGACTTTATTGCCTAATAGATGAAGGTTTATTCTTTCTTCTTTATCACCGAGAAAAGCCCTAAGAGAAAATAGATATTCTTCCCTTATGGCCCATATTTTATCATATATCAGTGGAACAACAATATTTCCCAAGGTGTCAATAATTCCCCACTTGTTTTTCTCTTCAAGATAAAAATATTCCATTACACGAGAAAAGCCACAAGTAAATTGTGGGTCACACCAAGAATATATGCCAAAATGAATCACTTCCTTGTTGTTAATATCAATGTAAGCATACTGATATTGGTGGTTTCTGACTAATGATAGTCCACAGCTAAATGGCTGCATTTCCATGTATTGAGGTTGAATGACAACTTCTCCCCTTTGGTTCTTAGCTCCAAATAAGCCATCCTCTTGAAATATGATATATTCCTTATCCATGCTGCCTTTTTGTGTCCATACCACAAAAAGAAAGGTGCAAGCTTAACCTTGATTTGTTATTCTGAAGGTATCGCCAAACACCTATATCCATACAAACAAGGAAAGCCCACACCTTATGGCATGAGCATTCACTTACCTGCTTTTGATGGTTATATCCTGTTGAAATTGGCGATTTCTCTGATAACATCAAGCAAGAAGCAAACACTTCTTTTTCTAATATGTCTTGTTAAACTTCTATTTCATTGCTAATTCTTTTTGTTGTTACTGCAAAAGTACGATAATTCTGCAAGAAACAAGCATCAAATCAGCAATTTTATAAAAGCAAATTCATATCAGCATCCGAGGTGTGGGCTATTTCTTGTCACGAAGGGATGATAAATATCTCTCCTTGCTCTATACAAAGGTACTGCTTTTGTTACATATCTCTTATTCTCATTGTGTTTTCATTTTAAGGAAGCCCCGAAATATTGATATTATTCCGAGGCTTCATCCAACAATCAAACCATAAATCATGGCTTTTTATTGCCATCGGAGCAAAAAATGCAAAGCACAATCACTCCTAAAAGCAAATTGATAATGGCAAATATGATTTCTCCCATAAGGCAAAGCTAACAATTTCCCACCATAATGGATAAATAGACATACAACCTCCTGTTACTGAATGAACCAAGTATATTCACTCTCCCCATACAAGGCTTTATTCAACCCATCAGCAAGCTGGGTGGCATTATAAGCCCTGTCTAAGAAATTGTCTATGTAGGAAGTCTTATTTGCCCCTGTAAGCAGATTATACACATTCCACATAGAGATTTCTCCTTGATTGTCAGGAAGAGAAAAGTTATCATCATTATAGAAAGACTTGGCTACAATACCTATCTGTGTATCTGTCATAAGCATTTGAGGAAGTCTTTTCTTCTGCTCAGGTGGGAGATATTGGTACAATCTGCTTTTTCCCAAGAATTGAGCAAACTGATGTTCTGTCATATAGCTGTCCTTGAAAGCCCCCATATAATAAAGGTGTTTGGATGCATTGTAATCTTGAAAAAGCTGTATTGCAGCATTGAATAAACTATGCACATCCATTACCTTTAGTTCTGACTTGAAGCCATCAGTAGAGACACACATATTGCAGCATACCATATTCTTAAAACCTATGAAGATTTTGAATTTCTCCATGCCTTTCTTACTGTAAAGATTCTCATGGTTATAAGCCCTTACCCCTCCAATTGTGAGATTGAGCCTGTTGCCATTTATATCTTCATGAATACTTGGTATCTCAAAGCAAAACATCATCCTTTCATAATATATGGTCTTGTCTTCTTCCAACAAGTCCTTTACTGATTTGTGAATGGCTTCGGGTGTTCTTCCTTTGATGATATGGCTTACTCTGATTTCTGGCAGTTCAATACTCTCATTAGGGAAAACTCTGTTGGCTGCTTCCCATACTGTTTCAATGAAGTTTGGATGTGAAATGGTGATTTCATTGTCCTTGCTGAATACAGGCACAATGCACTCATTCTTCAAATGTTCTATGGTTACCTCTTTGGTATTGGCTTCAATAAAAGGAAGTCTTTTTACTTCCCTTCTTGACAAGACAGGCTCCACTTCTATAATGTCTTGTTTGTTGGGCAAATCTAAGACCCTGCTTGTTCTGCTTGGATAAGTCATATTAGCCTTGACAGGCTGTAACTGCATTGCTTCCATATTTTGTAAAATTGGGGCTATAGTTAATACTCGGTTTGTTCTTCTCCTCTTGCAACTGCATTTTCTTCTGCATGAAGTCAGAAGTCAGTTGCTGATACCATTCAGGGTATTTGTGATAAATGGCAGTCAGTTCCTCAATGGATTTGACATTGATAATTTGCTGCCTTATCATTTCCACATTCACCCCATCATTGCACCAATCAAGGATGATTTGCCCTGTAGTTGGTGTGATGGTGAAATCAGGCTTCCCCATAAACAGGTTAGTCCTGTCCTTGCTTGCAATGGCTTGATGCTTCATGTTGATGTCAAAGACAATGGTAAACTCATAGTCTATCCCATCCCTCATTACAGCTTTAAGTCCTACTTTTTCAGGAACCATCTTGCCATTTTTCTCATTGAGGACATAATCCTGCTTGCATCTCATGGTGCAAATGATATGCTTCTCACTTTGCAATATTTTCTGCATGAAAGCATTGATTCTCGGAGTGACCTTCTGCCAATTAGTAAAACTGTTACCTTGCAAGTTTGCATGGTACTCCAACAGGTTGTCCCAACATTGGGAGATGGAATCTATGATGATGACTTCCATTCCTGCATCCTCACATATCCCTATAGCTTCCATATAAGTTTCGGGAGTAAAGTTGTCTTGAAGGGATAACACATTATAATTGCCTAAGGCTGGCATATAAATCAGCACTTCCATTCTCACTGTCAATGATGGCTATTTTGCTCCAATCATTGCATAGTCCATAGGCTAAAAAGGAGGGCAGACATAGTCTTGCCACTCCCTGCACAGCCCTGTAAAGCAAAGTGCTTTATCTTAGCCTGCTTCTTTGATGAAACTCTTAATTGCATCATACAAAAACTATTAATAATTTTACAATCAGAAAAATAAAAAGGCAGTCAGACTTTCATCCAACTGCCCTGATGAGATATGCAACTTATCTGCTACAAAGTTGCCAATGTAGGTGCTCCACCATCCCCTTGTTGATGAAGCATGTAAAACATATCCCCTGTTTCAGGAGAGCATACTTGTGAAATGACAGGCTTTGTAATATCCCCTTTGAGGAATCTTTCACTTACAGCACCTGTTTCACAGCCAAACACAAAGAAACATTTCCCTGTATGGGGATTCTGTTTCACATCAATTCTTTCCACACCCATTTTGATTTTGAAGTCTGCAACAGACATTGTTTCAATGAACTTTAAACTATCCATAAATCTATGATTTTGATTGTTACGGGAGGGGACCATCCCCACCCTGAGTGATGGGGAGGGTATCAGGATGGTGTAATTCATGCTCTTAAAGACAAGGAATGTCGCAAAAAATATCAGAGAAAAATTCAGTAGGTTTAGTTATACATTACTTGATGCGCATAAATGATAGCCTCCTGTTCCCAGTGATGAAAACAGGTGGAAAAAGGTATGCCCCGTATTCACTTCTAATTTTTAATATAGGGAAGTGAATACATTTGTTAAAATCTTAGAAGATGAGTTACAGAAGTTATTGCAGAAATACGCTCTAATGGTTCCCCTTCAAGCCCAAATGGATTTAAATTTAGAATTCTATATGCACCTACAGGCTTTCCATTTATCCGCATTGAAGTTCTGTCCGAAAGAGTACAAAAATTTTTAATTAAAGGAATTGCCTGTTTAGGTGTTAAACTCGGATAACTCAATAAGCCACTATATATAATGTTGAAATTCTCTGTTAATTGTGCTCCTGTAAATAACTCATTTATAGGAAAAATCTCTCGGATAGTAGTTTTTAGAGGATGAGTATCTTCCAATGTCCAAAATATCACATAATTATAAAACCTGTTATAATCTACATTGTTGTCATACTCTCTTAATTTCTCTATCAATAAATCAAATGGAACATATTTTTGAAGTTCTATAAAATGTTCTAAGAACAAGGAATTTTGCTTTGAACATCTTTGTGTCATCAGATTTCTCGCAAGCCTTTCTCTTGCTACTATATTCCCTTCTACTTGCAACCTTGCAATCAAGTCTTCTCGTTGAAGCATAGTTGCTTCTTGAAAATCTTCATCCGTTTGCATTCTTATATCTAAAGGAATATCTTCATTTTCAATGTAATTATTCACTTCTACGGTATGCCCTTCAGATTTGAGTGCATCTATAAGATTATTTGGAGTCGAATATAATCTGCCAAGTAAATCAACTTGGATACGAACAAAATCAATATTAAAGTAAGATGGCACAAATATTCCATCCGAATTTTTCCTGATTAATTTCACGGGACTACTTCCAAAGTATCTCTTGGCAGTTGTTTCAATAAAATCTTTTTCTATTAGTTCGTCTGTAAAATAGTAAGATTTAGGGAATTTATTTTTTAACTTAGAATACAAGTTTCCAAAGGTAGACAATGCTTCTGCATCTTCCAAGACTTTCTCCTGCAAATTTGTTGGCATTTCATTATTATTGTTTTTAGTTGTGTATATGATAGTCTCACTCAACAAACCTTCAGGATGCCTGCATCTTCCTGCAATTTGCTGTAGCTTGTCAGTAGACAATATTGTGTATGGCTTTGATACATTTATGGCAGTGATAAGATGGAATCTTTCTGTTATATCCACTCCTACAAAATAGGTACATGTCATAAATGTGATTCTTTTAGGCAACCTGTCCTCTACAATATCACTATAATATTCTGTAATTTCTTCATTCTTTGAGCTGCATAAAATGGCACATTCTGATTTTAAGTTATCATTCAAACTGTTTATAATAGTAGCACATCCTTTTACAGAATTATAAGCTATTAGTATTTTATCATCAGGATTAGCAGTAGCTATTTCTTCTATCAACTTTTTCAATCTAATTTCTGCGTTATCTGTGTGGATAAGATTGATATTCCTTGATTGAGAATTATCAAATTGCACATTAATAACAGGTTCTTCTATAATGTTTTTTTGTTGGAAAATTCTCCTATCGTTGCAGATACTAAACATCTATGACTAACAGGAAATTGGAAATAGTAGTCCATGACATTCTCCATATTGGGTCTGTAGCTGCAATCATATTGATATGAATCTATTTCGTCAATCATAAGAAAATAGTCTTTATAATGCTCTTCCCCTATAATGTGCAGCAATCTTGGCAAACTATCTGCAACAACAATAAACTTCTTATACCGTATAGAAGAATCCATTAAATAGTCAGATATTTCAGGAACAACAAAGCCTGTAATATTTCCGCCTACATATAACACTCTGTATTTATCCGATTCTCCTTCAATTTTGCTGCTGATTGCCTTTCCATAAGCCAAAGCTCTTGTAGGAACGACAATAATACTATTTCTTGGAGAATTTAACTCTAAGGTGGTTGCGCCTATACCAGTTCTGTTTTGCTTTATCAACCCATGTGGGGTTGTCACAAAAACATCTTGTAAATGCCTTTTTCCTTTTGGCATTGTGAAGTTAATGGCATTTATAGATTTTCCTTTTTCTTTCCAATCTATTTCATAATGCAAATAGACTTCATTATACCTGACATGGGCATTATTCAGGTATTGAATAGTCTGAATATCTTCAACTTCTTTACTCTTTTCATCATAATAAGGAGGCTGTAGCATATAATATCTCGTATCTTCCTATAGATACAATACTACCTATTGTTATTGCTTCTTCGTCTTGCATATATCTAAAATGTTCTATTGTTATTGAATGGTGCTAAATTAGTTCTTTGTATTCACTTCTCCAAATAAAATATAGGAAATGAATACAAGAGAATCTTCATAACTACCATAGTGATTATGAAGATTCCACTTGCATTATTTATGTATAATAGTTATTTATGCCATCCAAACACATACTCCAACACCTTCCTGTTGGCTTCATTCTCTACTTCAAAATCCCTTTCAATATAGATATCAGTCACTTTCATGGCTTCATCTATATGGTTAAGGGCTGCATGGACTGTATATTTGTCAATACCTACTTTATTGACAGCTAAGGTTGCCCATGAATGCCTCGCAGCATAATATTCCAAATCTTCTATCTGTAGAATTCCTCCTATTTGCTTCAAACCATAATTGATGGCTTTGTTGAAAGCATCAGCCGTAGAATAATGCTGGTAGAAATTAAACACCCTCTTTCCTGTTCTGTCCCTATACTTCTCCACCAAAGGCTTGATAACCTCCATGACCTTCACTTTCATCTTTGCCTTGTCATTTCTTCGGGCAGAAGTTTTGGCTCTAAAGTAGGTAATGACATCCTCCTTTATATCTTCACAAGAATAGAGGTCTGCTGAGTTCATGCCTATCAGTCCAAATGAAAGGATGAAACAGTCTTTGGCAAGATTGAATCTACCTACTCTTTCCCTGCCTTTATAGTCAAGGAGATAAGGCATTTCATATATCTTCAATATATCCTTGGCTGAAATGGCTCTCTTTCTTGTTGCTTCCTGCTTGGGTATTTTGAAGTTTTCAAATGGAGAATGAGGAATGGGTATTATGTCCCTATCATAGTCATTATACTGCTTTTTAGCTTCATTGAATAAGTGCCTGATGCTGCCAAGATATAAGGAAACTACTCTATTGGATGGTATCCTTTTACCTTGCTTCTTGAGCAACTTGATTTTTTCTTCTCTCTTCTTGACAAGATAGTCCATAAAGCCTTTTAACAAAGAAGTAGTCAGTTGCTGGACAAGCAACTTATCTTTACCAAGAAACTTCACAAAGGCATTGATGGCAGATGTGTAATTTTCCGCACCTTTAATGGTAGTGTGGGCTATCCATTCTCTACTAAACTGAATAAAGTCTATTTCTTGAGATTTCTTTTGTTCTCCCTTCAAGAGAGCTATAATATCATCCATAGTGTAGCTGTTAATGTCAACTTGCAGTTTGGCACACATCTCCTGATAGTGCCTTACTATGGCATATGCTTCTTGAATGAACTTGGGATTCTTTAGTCTGAAAGACTTGGTTAAGTCCTCTTGCCTGACAAAGATGTTGGTTGCCAGTCTTTTGACCTCTCTGTTATAGGTCATTCTAATCTTTACATTATAAGTACCATCACTTTTCTGTTTGCTCTTTAGTACTTCTGCTTTGAATGTCAGCATGTTATCTCAAATAATTTGGGAACAACAATAGACCAACATCAGCAGATTTCAAGCATATTCCTGTCAAGATTCATAAACAGAGGATAAAAAGAAAACTCCCATAAGCATTTAACTTACAGGAGTTTATCAGTGGGCCATCCAGGGCTTGCACCTGGGACCTCCAGATTATGAGTCTGTTTGAACTATATTTCATAAAATCTAATGTAATACAAATATGCTGATTTACAGCATTTTTTACATATTTTGTGGTTTGCAGGAAAATACGTATGTTTGCAGTAGTTTTCGTGCGAAAAGGTCACCTGAAGGTCACCAAAGCAAGTAATTGCTTATAAATCAACGCATTATGAAGAAAGATGAAACAGATAAGGTCACCGAAATGGCAAATAAGGAAGTAAAGTCCACTTCAAGAGGCGAAAAATGCCTTGCCAAATTCACTGCTGTGAATGGCAACGTATATGGTTCATTGACTCTTGATATACGGAAAGCAGGAGATTATTCGAAACCGCTACCGGTTGCCGTGCGTGTATGTCATGCCGGACAGAAAATATTTCTTCGTTTGGGTAAAGCATACACTATGGAAGAGTGGTTGACTCTTTGCTATTACGAGAAAAATGGTCGCCGTATTCAACTGACAGAGAGAAACGACATGAAGAATTTAATGGAAAGAGTGGAGCTTATAACCAATCAACTTATTTCAGAAAACAACTTCTCTCTTCGTAAGCTGCAAGACATATTTCAAGGCAGGAAAGACGACGGCAGCACAATCTTTACTGTGTGGGATTCCTATATCCAATCTAAGACCAATGAAGGTAAGGTAGGTTCAGCTCGTTGTAGCAAGGATGTACGTAACCGCTTTATCAAAGATTTAGGAACGGATATATCGTTTTCCGATATAAACCGTGACCTTATCTTAAAGTGGGTAAAAGTCATGAAGAAAAACGATTTGAGTATTACAACTATCGCCATCGCACTCCGTAGCCTAAGAACCATTATCAATATTTGTATCGCAAACGGTTTGATGAAAGGAGATACCAAGGAAATGTTCAAAGATACAGGTTACAACAAGGCACAAAGTCGTAAGCATGAGTTTCTTGATGTGGCTACCATGCGCAAACTTTATGACTTTTGGAAAGCTGATGAGGCAAAAGATAAGGACGGAAACGAGTTGTTTCTTGGACGAGAGAAACATGCCATATTCCGTGACCTCGGATTGTTTCTCTTTATGTATTTAGGCGACGGGCAAAACCTTGCCGACACTCTCCGCCTGACATACGATGAATTATATTTTGCCACTCATGGCAAACAATTACGATTTCTCCGGCACAAGACCCGTGATAGGAACGAGAGTGCCAGCGAAGTGATATTTCCTGTTACTCCTGAAATTCAAGAGATACTTAACAGGTATGGCAATGCTCCTAAACTTGGGCGAAGGGTATTCCCCATAATGAGTGAACTTATTACACCTGAACAAGAAATATGGGTTATCCAACGTTATAACAGATACATACGTGAGCACATGGCTAAGGTTGCCAAACTGTTGGGAATGGAACAAATACCCTCGCCAACATGGGCAAGGCACAGTTTTGCCACCAATCTTAATAATTCGGGAATCGTGCCTTACAAATATATAAGCGACAGCATGGGACATAGCGGCGGCGGAGACATAACTTCAAATTACATCGGAGCCTACCCTCTTGCAAAAATGCTGGAGTACAATTATTATCTTCTCAACGAGAAACCTAAGGAAGAGACTACAGCCGTTGATAAGAAAGCCCTGCTTGATATGCTGAAAGGCTTGAGCGAAAAGGAGCGGATGGAATTGATGATGGCAGGTTTGGCTAACTGATGCAACCCTTACCGCAAGAATGCCAAGCAAAATGCCGCAAAAAGGCGGAACGAATAGCCACAAAAATACCAAGTAAAATACCACAAAAAATACCAAGTAAACAGCCGCAGTTCAAATAAAAACAGTACCTTTGCACTAAAAAAAAATAAAATAATCGTCATGAAATATTTATCAAGAGTTGCTGATAAAATGCTTCAAGAACGCTTGGAAACATTTGGAGCTGTACTAATTGAAGGTCCAAAATGGACTGGAAAAACAACTACGGCGGAACAACAAGCCAAGAGCGTAATCAAGTTACAAGACCCAGATAAAGCTGAAGAGTATCTTGCCACAGCAGCCACTAAGCCATCTTTATTATTAAAAGGAGAACAACCGAGGTTGATAGACGAATGGCAAGATGCTCCGATGATTTGGGATGCTGTACGTACAGCTGTCGATAATGCAGGAGGTAAGCCAGGACAATTTATCCTGACGGGAAGCAACACAGTGGATAAAACAAAGATTCGGCATACTGGTACAGGGCGCATTACACGAATGAAGATTTACCCGATGAGTTTATGGGAATCTTTGGAATCTTCAGGAGAAGTCTCTGTTCAGGAACTTTTCAACAACCCTGATTACGATATTGATGGTGCATCAAGCAAATTAGATATTCCCGAATTGATTCTGGCGGCATGTCGAGGAGGTTGGCCGGCCACATTGCAGATGCCACCAAAAGCAAGTATGTTCATCGCTAAGGATTATGTAAATAGTGTTTGCGAAAATGATATTTCGGCCGTAGATAACAAACAGCGAAATCCGAAAATTGCTCGACAAATCATGAAGTCGTATGCCAGAAATATCAGTACACTGGCCAAGAAAAGCAATATCCTTGCAGATGTCACTGCGTCAGAAGACATCAGTTTGTCCATGAATACCTTTGATGATTATGTCGCAGCCTTGGAAAAATTGTTCGTTATCCAAGATATTGATGCGTGGTGTCCCGCTATCCGTAGTAAGACAGCCATCCGTAGCTCGCCCAAGCGTTGCTTCGTTGACCCCTCCATTGCTGTTGCTGCTATGAATGTCAATGCAGAAGCATTAGAGACTCAGCTCAAGACCTTTGGTTTCATCTTTGAACAAATGTGTATAAGGGATTTGAAGGCTTACACAGCTGATTTCAATAGCCACATTTCCTATTATAGGGATAGATATGGTTTGGAAGCCGATTTGGTGCTTCACTTGGAAGATGGACGTTACGCTCTGATAGAATGCAAGCTCGGTAGTAGTGAAATTGATGACGGTGCCAAACATTTGCTTGAAATCAAAAGGCTCATACAGGAACACAATAAAACGGAAAGGCAGGTGCCTATTCGGGAGCCGGACTTGCTTATTGTGATGACGGGTGGAACAATGGCATACTCTCGTCCCGATGGAGTTAAAGTGATACCCTTGGCATGTCTCAAAGATTAACCATTTAGCGAAACTGTCTATATGGACGATGATATGATGAAGGAACTTCACCATGATGACTATCCCGGTCAATCGAAAATGCAGGAATGGCTTGAAGCGAATCGAGAAATCTATACAGACTTTAAGAGTAAGATTCAATCAATCTTAAAGAATCTGTTGTGTGATAACCACAGTAATAAACAGATAGACGATGAGACAAGCACACTACAAAGCATAATCTTGGAGATAATGACCACAGAAGAAGGGATTACTGCCGATGAGATGGTTGACAAATTCTCCAATGCCATAAAAGAAGGGAATGTGTCTGCCTGCTGTTTGTATTGCTATTTGGAACTGGACAATGGGCTTAATGAAATAGAATATGCCATGACCAAATTTGAGAAATCAGAGGATGCAAAATACATCAAAGCTGGCATCCAAGCCTATTTGGAAGACAAAAAGAACGAAACCCAAACAGTCAACAAAGATTTGAATTTATTGAGTTTGCGCCGTTGGCACTATGAACATCCTGAAGAATATCAAGAGTTCATAAACCTCTTTGCCAAGACATACGAAGGCGATATGACTTTTATTCTCAAAGGTATTTCTTATTTAACAGAGATTGTTTCGTTCAATGGAATTAAGGGTATTACAAAATTGTTGGAAAGCCTTTGCCCCGGAACTGAAAGCTATAATAAAGTCCAATTTGCAAGCGATAACCAGCAAGTATATGAGAAACTGACAAACCTGTTCACTTCCACGTTTAATCAGGAAGTAACCAAACAGAAACTATTGCACAACAATCCCTTTTTGTGTAGTGCGTTCTACTGGATGATATTTGATGACGGATTTGTAAAGATGGCGGATTTACTTTCCAAGACAATGATGGACGACAACTCTTCCATCTGGCAGAAAAGTTTTGGTGGACAATTCGTAAGGTCGATGATGCTTACCAGTCTTGACAAGGCCGCCTACACCAAAGGCGCATGGAAAACTATGGGCAAAATGGGCGAGGCAAAAGAGGTTGTCAATTCCACCTTGCTAAAATCTAAAGGGCACCGTGGACGCAAGCAAATCTGTGTCCTGCTTGAAGAGATGCTTGTTCAGCCTCATGCCGAGCGTCTTACCAAAGAGATACAAGTGCTACTTACCGAATGGAAGGAAATAAATGATACAGATTCCATACTTGCATATCTCTTTGCAGCATTAACCAATTGTAAGTTGCTTAATGACTCATACAATTATCGCACCTTCCACACGGCTATTTTAGAGAAGTTTCCCTCTTTGGGATTTAAGCCCGGCTTTGATTGGGCAGAAGCGCGTTATAATGCCATCATCAGTAAGGATGGCTACAGTTATAATTTGAGCTTATCTGAAAATGCTATTCAAACAGGAAGGGAACAGGCGAAGTTGATAAGCATCAGGTTAAGAATGCTTCTTTCCCCTGACGTATCTTGATTTCACATTACAACACTCAAACAGTTAAAAGAAACATCTGTTTTTGTTAAAAGCACCTCGGCAGAAATCGTCATGATTTTTACCGAGGTGCTTTCTTTGTGCTCCATTGTAATTTCGCAGCATAATCTTTTAAGCAACATAATATGCAGGGAAATTTTATAATGTTACAGAAGGACGACCTCAAGCAGGTTGTTTCTGAATTGGTGGAAGAACTGATAGGGAAGAAATTTCAAACTGATTTGACACCGGAAGAGAGTGATGAATACTACACGCGTGACCAAGTTTGTGAACGGCTCCACATCACTTATACCACTTTGTGGCGTATGCAGAAAGAGGGTACAATTATCGTTCACAAGTTGGGTGGTCGTAACCTTTACTCCAAAAAAGAAATCACATCACTTGTGAAATCAAAAGTTCAAGGTTCACGCAGTGACAACTTGAAAGTTTAACCTAAAGAAGCATTATTATGGAAGAACAGTATATCCGCGTGGGCACTGTTATATACAAGGTAGTGCAGCAGCCTTTGGCTGACGGAACGACGACTACTCGCAGGATACAATGGAGTTTTGGCACAATCAGGCAAGATTATGGCAAGGATAACATCCCTCCCATCACCAAGTATAATGGCTTTTGCACAGTGCCAAGCCATATTAACTATCAAAAAGAAGTTGCTGGTTTCTATCGATAACCCATATTCCTACTGAGGGCGATTTCAAGCATATCCGCTCGCTGGTGAAGCACATTTTCGGCGAGCAGTATGAGATGGGAATGGACTATCTTCAACTGCTATACCTAAAGCCAACGCAGAAGCTGCCGATACTTTTATTGGTTTCTGAAGAACGGAATACAGGCAAGAGTACATTCCTGAACTTCTTGAAGGCATTATTTCAGGATAATGTTACTTTCAATACGAATGAGGATTTCCGCAGCCAATTCAATGCCGATTGGGCAGGCAAGCTGATGATAGTGGTGGATGAAGTGCTGCTCAACCGTCGTGAGGATAGCGAACGGTTGAAAAACCTGAGTACGGCCCATTCATATAAGCTGGAGGCAAAGGGAAAAGACCGTTATGAAGTGCAGTTCTTCGCTAAGTTCGTGCTGTGTTCCAATAACGAGAATTTCCCCGTTTACATTGAGCCGGAGGAAACACGTTATTGGGTAAGGAAAATTAGTCGATTGGAGAAAGACGATACTTCGTTTCTACAGAAATTGAAAGATGAAATCCCAGCATTTCTGCACTATTTGTTGCATCGTGACTTAACGACCAAAGAAGAAAGTCGAATGTGGTTTTCGCCCTCACTCATACGCACGGAAGCATTGGAGAAAATCATCCGCTGCAACCGGAGCCGCATAGAACTTGACATGGCAGAATTGCTGCTAGACATCATGGATAGCATGCAGGTGGATGTGGTGGATTTCTGCATCAACGATTTGCTGTCGTTGTTCAACTATTCAATGGTAAAGATAGAACGTCATCAGATGAGGAATGTCTTGCAACAATATTGGAAGCTGGAACCTGCACCCAATGCGTTGTCTTATTCCACCTACCAAATATCCGTGTTGCCGGGGCAGAAGTATTCTGCATCAACAAAGAAAGTCGGTCGCTTTTACACCGTCACCCGGGAAATTTTGAAAGATTACCGTTGAGTTGGAAAACATATATGAGCAAGGCTTATATGATTCAACAATAGTCTCAACAGTTTTCAACAGAAATTGCTGGCCAAAAGAGAAAAGCAGAATCCTAAACCGTTGGATGCGATTTTTATTTCCCCTTTTGTCGGTACTCTCTCAACAAAGTCAACAAAATCAACGGGAAATAAACAATCACATGACTCTTAAAATAACAAATACAAGTATGACATCTGGCAGAGCAGCCGCCCTTGCTTCTTCCAGTTGCTTCTGACAGTTTGGATGAAGAAGATAATAATGAAAATAATCACATCGTAGACGACGGTAAATGGCTACATGGCAATAATCCCAAAGGAAGCCCGAAAGGGGCGCAGGATGACACGATTGGCGGTGTGGATAAACCCGACACAAGTTGAAGGAATTGACGGGCGCACAGCGCAGGATTTCAGCGGTACTCCGTTGTCGTTGCGTTGACAGACTGGGCTTGCCCAGATATAGCCCACTATAACTTCTCCGCAAGCTGCGAAGTTGTGGGCTCTCCCGAGGGGCTTAGGACGCTGCCCTAAGAACCCGGCAAGGACTTTCAGCCCTCTGCAACCCGACCAAAGAGTGACCCTCTCTTTGGAAACTCCACTCAGTGGCTTTTGCCCCTAAGAACCCCAAGCAGGAAGTGAACCTCTCCATGCACCCTCCGATTAAGGCGCAGCCCTAATAACCCGTTTTGTGAGACTCAAAAAAACAGACAAGCTATGGCAAAGACATCCATCAACATCAAGCCGTGCAACATCGGCAGCAGCGAGGCGCACAACAGGCGGACAACCGAATACCTTGCCAATATCCGCAAGGAGAAGTTCTACATCCGCACCGACCTCATGACAGGAAACGAAACGTGGGTATCACCTGATTTCAGTGAAGCAACGCTCACCGACCGATACAACCGGATAGCCGCAATGGTCAAGGAAAAGACAGGCCGGGCGATGCAGACCAAAGACCGGGAAAGGGTGAACAAGAAGACAGGAAAGGTGACCATAGTCCGTGGCAGCACTCCGCTCAAGGAGGGCGTGGTCGTCATAAAGGGTGACACCACGATGGAGCAGTTGCGGCGTTTCTGTGAGGTGTGCAGGGAACGTTGGGGCATAACCGCCCTGCAGGTGTTCATCCATCGTGACGAGGGGCACTACGGAACGCCCGGTGACAATGCAACATGGAAGCCCAACCTGCACGCTCACATCGTATGGGACTGGATGAACCACGAAACGGGCAAGTCCTGCAAATTAGACGAGAAAGCCATGAGCGAAATGCAGACCGTTTTGGCTGAGTGTTTGGAGATGGAAAGGGGCATCTCAAAGGAGATTACAGGAAAAGAGCATTTGGAACGCACGGACTTCATCATCAACAAGCAGAAGCAGGAGACGGAAAAGGCGGAAGCCGAAAAGGAAGCAGCCCTTGCTGCCAAAGAGAAAGCCGAAACGGAACGGCAGTTCATCGAGGGGGAGAACAAGGCGAAAGAGGAATACCGCCAGTCCCTTGACAAAGACATTGCCGACAAGGAACGTCAATTAAAGGACGGGCGCAAGGCGAAAGTGGACAGCATACTTGACAGCTTCGGCAGCCTCGTAGGAGTCGGTAAGTCGGCCGCTATGGAAAAGGAAATCGCCAGACTTAAAGCCGAGAACGAGCGCATCAGAAAAGCCTTTCCGAATGCAGTAAAAACTAAGGTAGAGGAAATGGCAAAGGTATTGGTTGCTGAGAAACAGGAAGCCGAAGATGAGCGTGACAGGGCTTTGATGCAGAGCCGTTCACTTGCCATTGAAAGGGACAAGGCGGTTCGGCATCTTCAGGAGCAAAAGGACGGCGAGCGGCAGCGCATAGACTTTGCCGTAAGCCATGCCACTGCTGAGAAAGACAAGACCATCCGCCTGTTGCAGGATGCGCTGAAAGCGAGCCGGGATATTCTTAATTTGCTTGCCGGCATTCTCTACAAGGCAAACGAGGTCTTTAAGCGAGCCATAGACGCGGTTATCAGTTTCGGCACGGAACGGCACAAGTCGTTCTTCGCCCCGTCCGAAGCCGCCGACATCAAGAGCGTGATGCAGGAATATGGCGAAACTGTCGGGCAGCGGAAATCTGTCGGCGCATGGCTTTGTGGTTATGCGGAGAGCCGACAGCCTTTTGACGGAATTAAACATCGTCATACATTCAAAGAGGTTGGCGATATTGCCGAGGGTCGGTATGATAGACATATTAAAAAGTCACGAATAGGGCATAGTCTATAATTAATTGCGTTTTACAGTTTTATCTCACATTTAAATCACAGATTTTTGCCTATCAGTGCATAAGTCTGTGATTCTTTTCTTAACTTTGTTGACATTGAAAAATGAATATAGTCAACACGCAAATTATGCAATACCCGTTAATATCAGAATACGTTGATGCTATCCGTTCTGCGGAAGACAATCTTGATAAGTTGAGAGACTTGCGTCCAGTGTTTGACAGCAACGGTACTCCTATAATGTCAAGCGGCAACTTTGCCGTTGTGTTCAAAATGAGAAGCGAAGAGACGACAAGCTGTATGCACTGAAATGTTTTACCAAGGAACAGGAAGGGCGCGAGGAGGCTTACCGCCAGATTGCCGACAAGCTTGAGTTTGTACAATCAACTTATCTAGCAAAGGTAAGATATTACGACCATGAGCTGTTTGTAGACACCAACAGCTCTGACGACAGCGAGTTTCCCGTGCTGCTGATGGACTGGGTGGAGGGCGAGACGCTCGACCGCTACGTCCGCCGGAACATCAACGACACCTACGCCCTCGAAATGCTAACATACAACTTCAGCCGCCTTGCCATGTGGCTGCTGCCGCAGCCTTTCGCGCACGGCGACCTGAAGCCAGACAACATCCTTGTGCAAGCCGACGGCTCGCTGACGCTTGTCGATTACGACGGAATGTACGTGCCGGCAATGCAGGGACAGAAGGCGCGCGAGCTGGGCAGCCCCGACTTCCGCCACCCCCTGCGCACCGAGGCCGACTTCAACGAACACATCGATGACTTTCCGGCAATATCCATCCTGCTCTCGCTTCGCCTCATAGCCGCCGACCCGTCGCTGCTTGACAGCTACGGAGCGTCCGACCGCCTGCTGTTTGCCGAGAGCGATTACCGCGACATCTCCTCATGTGCTTTATTCAAAGAGGTATTCCCCTCGCACGACGTTGACGTCAATACGCTCGTCAGCCTCTTCACGATTGCTGATATGCACAAGTCACTCTCGCACGTCTCTTTCCGTCTGTTGGCAGTCAGGAAGCCACAAAAACCTGAAAAGATAGAAATAGAAGAAACAACAGAGGAAGAGGAACTGTCTACCAAAGTAACAGACGAAGACCGTGCCAACGCCGTTAAAGACGAGTTCGGAGCAATGTACAGCAAGGACGGAAAGCGGTTGCTAAAAGTACCTGATATAAAAGAATATAAAATTAAAGAAGGGACAAAAGTCATATGCGATAGGGCGTTTTGGGGGTATGATTCCTTGCAGGAAATATCAATACCTGAAAGCGTGACAGCTATCGGAGACTGGGCGTTTTCGCGGTGTTATTCCTTGAAGGGAATAGTGCTCCCTGAAAAATTAAAAATCATTGGAACGAATCCATTTATAGGATGCAGATGTAAGATATCAAGCAAATCTCTACATTTCATTGTAAAAGACAACGTTCTTTACAATGCTGATATGAGCACCCTTATTTCGTATCTTTCTGAACAGACTGAATTCGCTATACCAGCAGGCGTGACGGCTATCGGGGACAATGCGTTTTATGAGTGTATATCTTTGAAAGAGATATACATACCAGCAGGCGTGACGGCTATCGGGAACAAGGCGTTTTCGCGGTGTGAATCTCTACAGGGAATATCCATACCCACAGGCGTGACGACTATCGGGAATGAGACATTTTACTTTTGTAAATCCTTACAGGAAATATCCATACCCGCAAGCATCACGGCTATCGGGGACGAGGCGTTTTACGGGTGTAAATCTTTACAGGAAATATCCATACCTGCAAGCGTGACGGCTATTGGGAACGAGGCGTTTTCCGAGTGTTCTTCCTTGCAGGAAATAGTGCTCCCTGAAAAATTAAAAATCATTGGAACAAATACATTTAGTAGAAGCAGATGCAAGATTTCAAGCAAATCTCCACATTTCATTGTAAAAGACAACGTACTTTACAATGCTGATATGAGCACCCTTATTTCATATCTTTCTGAACAGACTGAATTCGCTATACCCACAGGCGTGACGACTATCGGGAACAGGGCGTTTTCTGGGTGTACATCCTTACAGGAAATATCCATACCTGCAAGCGTAACGGCTATCGGAGACAAGGCGTTTTATGAGTGTATATCTTTGAAAGAGATATACATACCAACAAGTGTGACGATTATCGGGAACGAGACGTTTTCGCGGTGTAAAGCATTGAAAGAGATATACATACCAACAAGCGTGACGGCTATCGGGAGCGCAGCGTTTTCCTTGTGTAATTCCTTACAGGGAATATCCATACCTGCAAGCGTGACGGCTATCGGGGACTACGCGTTTGGTTGGTGTGAATCATTGAAGGAAATATCCATACCCGCAAGCGTGACGATTATCGGGAACGAGGCGTTTTCGCGATGTGAATCTCTACAGGAAATATCCATACCCACAGGCGTGACGACTATCGGAAATGAGACGTTTTACTTTTGTAAATCCTTACAGAAAATATCCATACCCGCAAATATCACGACTATCGGGGACAAGGCGTTTTGCGGGTGTAAATCCTTACAGGAAATATCCATACCTGCAAGCGTGACGGCTATCGGGAACAAGGCGTTTTGCGAGTGTAAATCCTTACAGGAAATATCCATACCTGCAAGCGTGACGGCTATCGGGAACGAGGCTTTTTCCGAGTGTTCTTCCTTGCAGGAAATAGTGCTCCCTGAAAAATTAAAAATCATTGGGACAAATCCATTTATAGGATGCATATGCAAAATATCAAGCAAATCTCCACATTTCATTGTAAAAAACAATGTTCTTTACGATGCGAATATAAACACCCTTATTTCATATCTTTCCAAACAGACTATATTCGATATACCCATAAGCGTCACAGCTATCGGGGACAAGGCGTTTTCTGGGTGTGAATCACTACAGGAAATATCCATACACACAGGCGTGACAGCTATCGGGAACGAGGCGTTTTCTAAGTGTAAATCTTTACAGGAAATATCCATACCCATAAGCGTCACAGCTATCGGGGACGAGGCGTTTTATGGGTGTGAATCTCTACAGGAAATATCCATACCAGCAAGCGTCACGGCTATCGGGAATAATGCGTTTTCCTTGTGTAAATCCTTACAGAAAATATCCATACCAGCAAGCGTCACGGCTATCGGGAACGCGGCGTTTTCCTTGTGTAATTCCTTACAGGAAATATCCATACTAGCAAGCGTCACGGCTATCGGGAATGCGACGTTTTCCTTGTGTAAATCCTTACAGGAAATATCCATACCCGCAAGCGTGACGGCTATCGGGAACAACGCGTTTTATGATTGTTCTTCCTTACAAGAAATATCCATACCAGCAAGCGTGATGACGATCGGGAGTGAGGCGTTTTCTTGGTGTAAATCTTTGAAGGAAATAAAAATACCAACAGGCAGCAGAGCCAAATTTGAAAAATTATTACCTAATTATAAATACAAATTAGTGGAAGTATAAATCAACAGAAATGATAACAATTGCATCCAAGCGCCGAAAGGCGGAGAATATATTAAAGGGATACCCCGGAGCGATTTTGGCTGACGTAACGAGCCAGGCAACGGACGGATTGGTAAAGCTCAGCCCGTTTTACCCGCATGGCGACATACCCGTGCCGTTCAGTCCTGGCTGGACGGCAACGTGCGTGGAGGCGATATGGCAAGGCCTGAAAGTGTTTGAACACGCTGACGTAGACACAGAGATGTTCAAGAACGACACAATGAAAAATCTGAAGCGCACTGTTCGTCGGTTTGGCAAGCCCTTGGGACACCGCCGTGGAGTAAACGGCACGGAGCTGCTCGGATACATCGAAGCCCGCAAGGAAATATACGTGCCGGCATACCGATGGGTACTGGAACACAAGGTGCAAAGCATCATTGAACGACTGAGGGAGGCAAGCCGGAGCAGAACCATAGTACTGCTCGACTATAACACGAACTGCAACATCAACGACGGCCGCAAGCCCCTCTCTCATGCCTACCTGATAAAGGCATACGCGGAAGGCCTGTACCCATACGTTGATGCCATTGAAGGCAACGGCACAACAAAGACAAGCAACAAAGCGGAAGAACTTTCATTGTTTGACAAATAAATCATCATAATCATGGAAAAGAAACAGAACTGGCAAGAATATAAAGCAATACTTGAAAGGCACGGAATAACAAAGCTGTACCACTTTACCGACCGCGACAACCTTGAGTCGATAATCAGAAACGGCGGCCTTTACTCGTGGAGCGACTGCGAGAAAAAGGGAATAAATATAAGCAAGCCGGGAGGCGGACAACTGTCGCGCCAGCTTGACAGCCGCGACGGATTGCAAAGCTATGTGCGGGTAAGTTTCGTTATGCAACATCCGATGATGTATGTAGCCATGAACGAGGGACGCATCTCAAATCCTGTGATTTTAGAGATAGACCCAGAGGTTGTATATTGGGACGGCACGCTCTATGCCGACCGCAACGCGACAAAGAACGGAGCCAACGTGGGCGGAACTGTTGATGACCTGAACCGCATACACTTTCAGTCGGTAAAGGCACAAAAGCATTTTGACCTTGACGAGGACGAACAGCAGTTTTACCAGGCTGAAGTACTGGTAAAGAACTTCATCCCACTGCAATACATAAGGAACATCGGCAACTTCGGCATACCGATACCTGACAATTCACATCAACTGCAAATCAAAACGGCATACACGGCTCAAATAACACGCAACACGCCTACGGCATTTATCTTCCTTGTGGATCATTCGGTAAGTATGCGAAGAATGACCAACCTGTTTGGTGAGGAGATGACAATGGCCGAGGCCGCCGCACGCATCGTGAACAGGCAGATTGACGAATTAGTGCTGCGCTGCATCAAGTCAAACGAGGTGCGCCATTATTACGACATAGCCGTGATAGGTTACGGCGAGAAGGCTTACAGCGGATGGAACGGAGCGTTGGAAGACCGCGACTTTGTTACGCCGGAAGAGCTGCGCGACAATCCATTCAAAAAGATTATTATGCGCGAGGAAAAACGGACAAGAAAAGGAACGGTTGTAAAGGAGGTTGAAAAGGTGCAATGGGTTGAGGCACGGCACGACGGTAGTTGGACACACCTGCACGAGGCATTCGACCGCGCAAAGACGTTGTTGAGCCAGTGGATGGAGCAACACAAGAATAAGGACTGCTATCCGCCGACAATCATCAACATAACCGATGGCGAATTTAATGGGGCAAACAAAGAAACAGTACTGCAACAGGCAAACGAACTGAAATCAATGTTTACCAACGACGGCAACGTCATTCTGTTCAACATTCATTTTGCTGCAAGCAAATCGGCTGACGAGGTGGTTTGCCCGATTGACAAGAGCGAACTGAACGGCGACCGATATGCTGAAACTTTGTTTCGGATGTCGAGCCTGCTGCCAGAGCGTTATAATGCCGACATCGAGAAATACCTGAACGACGGACGGCAGGGCCGCCATGTGGCAATGGGTGTGAATGCCGACGCCACCACGCTAATAAAGCTCATGGACATAGGAACACCGACCAACATCAGCCAGAACCAATGAAAACAAGTTGTGTATCAATAGGAAAGTTCGAGCAGGGCTGCATCAACGAGGATGCGGCTTTGGCGCGCGATAACGTCATCGCCGTGTCTGACGGTGCCGGCGGCGGAGGACTGTTTGCCGAGCGGTGGTCGCGTTACTTACTTAACCATCTGCCCGACACGCCAATTTGTTCCGCCGAAGAATTAGACAGTTGGATAGAACAAATCTGGGAACCATTTTACAACCAATGTGAATCTGACGCAAAGCAAATGGGTGGTATGTCATTAGAAAAGTTTTACGATGAAGGCTCGTTTGCGACGTTAGTTGCCGTATGGAAAACCTCTGAAACCACCTGCCGATGGATAAGTTTTGGCGACAGTGTGGCTTTCTGTTATGATTTTGCCACCCACAAACTCATACATACGTTTGGCTGCTTGGGCGACTTCAACAATCCGCCATACCTGATTAACTGCAAGGACGAGATTAACGGAAAGGGCTTCAAAAGCGGAGAATGGAACATAAATGAACATTCGGTTGTGTTCGCCGCAAGCGACTCGTTGGCTCACTACATATTGATGATGTATGAAGTGAGTCGGAATGACACATACGCCCATGAACTGCAGGAAGCCGGGGCACGCCACTCGAAGAACGAGAACTACATAAAGATGGCACAGGCATTGCCGACTGTTGATTTTGAGAAAGGGGTATTATGCAAACTGTTAAACTGCGCCAACAATCAGACAAACTTCAAACGGCATATTGAAAGCCTGCTGCGTAAAGGTCTGCTTGCGGTGGACGATTATTCTTTTGCCGCATTGGCGATAAATAATGACAAGAAATAAAAAGTAAAAGAAGTAAAAACGCGATCGCGATAAAGCCATGAACTACCCTTTGATTTCAGAATATGTTGACGCCATACGCTCGGCGGAAGACAACTTTGACAAACTGAGCGACCTGCGCCCTGTACTTGACGGCAACGGCAATCCCGTAATGTCAAGTGGAAACTTCGCCGTTGTCTTTAAAATGAAAGACGTGATGACCGGCCGCATGTACGCCGTGAAATGCTTTACACGCGAGCAGGAAGGGCGCGAGGAGGCTTACCGCCAGATTGTCGACGAGCTTGAGCTTGTGCAATCAACCTATCTTGCAAAGGTAAGATATTACGACCATGAACTGTTTGTAGACACCAACAGCTCTGACGACAGCGAGTTTCCCGTGCTGCTGATGGACTGGGTAGAGGGCGAGACGCTCGACCGCTACGTCCGCCGGAACATCGACGACTTCCCGGCCATTTCCATTCTCCTGTCCCTCCGCCTCATAGCCGCTGACCCGTCGCTGCTTGACAACTACGGAGCGTCCGACCGCCTGCTGTTTGCCGAGAGCGATTACCGCGACCTCTCCTCATGCACTTTATTGAAAAACGTCTTCCCCTCGCACGACGTTGACATCAACACCCTCGTCAGCCTCTTCACCATCGCCGACATGCACAAGTCGCTCTCGCACGTCTCTTTCCGTCTGTTGGCAGTCAGAAAACCACAAAAACCTGAAAAGATAGAAATACTCTCAACAGAAGTAACTGAAGATGACCTCGCAAATGCCGTTGAAGACGAGTTCGGAGCAAAGTACAGCAAGGACGGAAAGCGTCTGTTGAAAGGTGTAAATATAAAGAATATAACATAAAAGAAGGGAACAAAGGTTATTTGTAATTTCGCTTTTATGGGATATAAAAATATTTGTAAAATAAATATTTCAAATTCGGTAACCAAAATAGGTGCCTGTTGTTTCATGAATTGCTATTTGTTGAAAGATGTTAAATTGCCAAATACAATAAGAGAAATAGGTATGGGTTCTTTCTTCAAATGCTTATCATTGGCTCATTTAGATATTCCAAAATCTGTTTCTAAAATAAATGGTAACCCTTTTATTTTATGCAAATGCACCATTGCATCATCATCGCCTTGCTTTGTTGTTAAAGATAACAATCTTTATAGTGCCGATATGAAAAAAGTCATATCATATAGAACAAACAAAAGCAAAATAATTATACCTAATTCAATTATAATAATAGGAAAGAGTGCTTTTGCATGGAATCAAAGCATAAAAACAATACAAATACCAACAAGTGTGAAAATAATAGAAGATGGAGCTTTTTTTGCGATGTGATTCCTTACAAGATATTTATATACCTGAACAGTTTTATGTATCGGAGATTCTGCTTTTTCCATAGATGGCTTAAAAAGTATTCGATTACCTTATGCAGAATTTAATGGAGATATTATTCTTGGAAAAAACAAATGGTGCGATGGATTTAAAATAATAATGCCTCATGGTTCTATACAAAGATTTAAAGAATTATTACCGAAATATAAAAATCAAATTGTTGAAGAAACAATATTTTAAGTATTTGGTTATAAATATTGACTTTTATTATAACCAAAGGGTCAGTAGAAATTATCCCCACTAAATTTCTACTGACCCCAAATGCGCTCGCTGAATCATTCAACGCTAAAATCAAACTCTTTATAGCGAATCTCAGGGGAGTTATTGACAAGAAGTTTTTCTTATTCCGTATTGCTAACTTATATGCCTATCCCCATTAAAAATATACTGACCCTAACCAAACTCTAAATCATACAAAGTCTATCCTAATGTGGTAATGCAGAGCTTAAGCTTTTTATTAAAAATCCATAAGATTATCTGTAATTTCATGAAATTTCAAAAGGCCACTTTCACAAAATTTCGCGTCAAAAAGGTCACCTGAAGGTCACCAATAAAAGAAAAAGCACCTACAGAAAGTCTGTAAGTGCTTGATTTTCAGTGTGGGCCATCCAGGGCTTGAACCTGGGACCTCCAGATTATGAGAACGATAAGGTGATATTCTGCGATAGCTAACGATTTTAGCCTTTGCTGAATATCAGACAGTTATATAGGTTGCTACTTTTGGGGAAACTCACTAAATCTCCCTAACTGAAATCGTTTGTTTACGCATTGTTTACGCAGAATTAGGGAGGTAAATGTTGCGATTAAGCTCGTTGGACACATAGCATTCCTGCAAGTAATGCCAAATAAAGCCTCATATTTTGCTCAACCCTTGGATTTGTCGCAAATAATTTATAATTTTGCGACAAATGCAATGCAATGGCAAGTATAGAAGATAATATTTTGACAGCGATAAAAGATAAGGGAAGAGGAAGTATCTTCTTTCCTTCTGATTTTACGTCATACGGTGAAGTGAAGGCTGTGGGAAAAAGCCTTGAGCGACTGACTGCCAAAGGTGACATCATCCGTCTGGCGAGAGGGATATATTCATATCCAGAGATTGATACTGTCTTAGGACTTGGAATATTGATGCCATCCATAGAACAAATAGCTGAGACAATAGCCCGTAGGGATAAGGCACGTATTGTGCCGACTGGCATTTATGTCCTAAACAAATTGGGTATATCTACCCAAGTTCCCATGAATATAGTTTATCTGACTGACGGGGCACCTCGCAAGGTAAGCTTAGGAAATGGCCGCTCAATACAGTTCAAATATACGACTCCCAAAAATCTCTCATTCACCAATCCGCTTGCAATGCTTGTCACGTTTGCCTTGAAAGAAATAGGGAAAGATAATGTAACGGACGATATTGCCAAGCAAATTAAGAACGTGCTTCAACAAGAACAAAGGGAAAATGTGCTGGCAGATGAAGCACTTATGCCGGCATGGATAAGAACCTTCACAAGACAAGCCTATGAATAATTACTTTCAACTATCCAAGGAGCAACAGCAAATGGTGCTAATTCAAATGGTTTGCAAGGATTGGTTTACCTGTACAAGTTGTATTATAGCTTGTCTATAGTGTTTGATAAGTTAACTGGTAATTTGCAAAGAAGAACAAATTATATACTGCGCTTAATGCTACATGATTTAATTAGTTGAATATGACCACGGAAGAAAAAGATAGACTTTTCAAGTCAATTCAAGATATAGTGAATGACAATCCGGTTTTAGTAATTGGTTGTGGTGCCTCCATGAATTACGGCATTCCTGGTATGTGGGACTTGGCGATGGCAATAAAAGCAGATTTTGCAAAAACACCGCCATTTTCTGAAGAATCCAAAAATTGCGTAAATAAGCTTATCAGAAAACTTGACGCAGAAATGGGATTGGAAGACGCTATGCTTAGTTTAAAATGTACAGAAGAAGTAGAAAATAGAATACTTAAAATTGTATGGAATCAGATTAAGCCAAAAGACAATGACGTTTTTGTGGACATAGTTCAATCACGTAATCGTTTACCTTTGGGTGATTTGCTTACACATCTAATATATAATAGGGCAAATGCTGGAGTTGATGTTGTAACAACTAACTACGACTGCCTTATAGAATATGCTGCTTCTCAAACAGATGCTTATGTGAATTGTGGGTGTTCGCAATCTTGTATTGGACAATTTATTGGTTTTGACTACAAAAATCAATTGGCAAAATTGAAAGATTATGAAGGTTGTGTAAATATATACAAGATTCATGGTTCATTAGATTGGTTCGTTGATAACAATGGAAAAATGCATAGTTATCCTAACCTAACATATATACCAAACGAAATGAAGCCGTGTATAATAACTCCAGGAACAAATAAATATGAGCGTGCATTAGAAGATCCTCATAGATCTTTAATTTCGTCTGTTGATGGCTTGTTCAAAGAAGCTTCTGGCTATATGTGTATAGGCTATGGTTTTAATGACAAGCATATTCAACCCAACTTATTAAAAATGGCTATTGATAGAAAAAAAAGAATCTTGATAGTCACAAAAGATTTGACGGAAAAGATAAAGAATGAGGTCATTGCTAAAGCTAAAAATTACATCATCGTGTATTCGGATGGTGCTCATGGCACAAAATTCAAAAGTTCATCAGAAGAGATTGAAATCGTTGATGAAACAACTGAATATTGGAAGCTGGAAAATTTTATGTTAATCATATGATAATTATGACAGAAATGATACTTAATTATAAAGAAGACGAATCTATCGGAAAAATAGCCAGTGTAGATACAGGTACGGCAATTGCATTTATATTTGATGATAAGAACATGTCAGAATTGCAAATCAATCAGTTGATAGCAGTTAATAGTCCTCGTGCTGGAACCCATATCATAGGTATGGTAGTAAAAATGTCTCGCCGCATTGACGAAAAAGTACTTCAAAATGATATTGATTTTGAGCATGAGGACAACAATGATGTTTTACCATCAAATGCCATAAAGATAGTTTTTGTTGGAGAACTACGTGACAAAGAAGGTATAAAAGTGAATGTATTTAAACGCAATGTGACAGCATTACCAAACATTCAAGCTTCTTGTTTTCGAATAGATGGGGACAAACTGACAAAACTAATGGAATGTATTTCCACAATTTCTGCAAATACGGTATCTCCATTGTCATTAGGAAAGTATTTTATAGATGAAAACTCCACAGCATATATTGATGGAGACAAGCTTTTTCAACGTCATGCTGCCATAGTCGGTTCTACTGGCAGTGGAAAGTCTTATTGTGTTGCAAAGCTAATTGAACAAATGTCGGAACTTAAATCTGTAAATGCTATATTATTCGATATACATGGAGAGTATTCTGATGATTCTTTCAAACGGGATGGAATAGTACAACTTAAAATTGCAACACCGAATGATTTGGAAACTGCAAACAAACTTGATAAGGGTATCCTGATGGTTCCTTACTGGTTGTTGAATTATGAAGAAATGCAAGCATTGCTATTAGACCGTAGCGACAGTAATGCACCCAATCAAGCTATGCAGTTGTCTAAACAAATAATGATAGCAAAAGAAAACACTGTAAAAGGTACGGAATACGAAGATAAGATTACATTAGATAGTCCAATTGTTTATGATTTAAATGCCGTTTTACATAAGCTTCATGATCTTGATACCGCAAAGGAACAAGGTCAAAGGGGAGAAAAAGCTGGACCTTTTAATGGTAAATTGACTCGTTTTAATCAGCGTCTCGAAAATAAAATGTCTGATAAGCGCGTGGGCTTCATGTTCTCTCTAACAAATGATGAAATGGAATTCAACTGGCTACATAAATTTTGTAAGCAACTTATGGGTACATCAAAAGTTAATAATGGCGGCATTAAAGTTATAGACTTTTCTGAAGTACCTTCTGATATCCTTCCTCTTGTTATAGGTTTAATAGCAAGAATTATTTTCTCTGTGCAGCAGTGGTCTGCGAAAGAAAAACGACATCCAATCGCGTTGCTTTGTGATGAGGCGCATCTATATGTTGAGCAAAATGAATCCATCGATGCTGTGTCAGCAATTAGCTTAAAAAGTTTTGAGCGTATAGCTAAAGAAGGTCGAAAATACGGTGTTAGTTTGGTTATAATCAGCCAAAGACCATGTGAAGTTAATAAAACAGTTTTAAGCCAATGTAATAATTTCATAAGTTTACGACTTACAAATGTAGAGGACCAAAATACGATTAAACGTCTTTTACCAGATAATTTGGGAAATATAGCCGATAATCTTGCATTATTAGACATTGGTGAAGCGATTGTTGTAGGAGATGCGACTTTGCTTCCTTCACGTATTAAAGTAGAAGAACCCAAGATAAAACCGCAAAGCAATACAGTGCAGTTTTGGCAAGTATGGGGAGAAAGTGACACTACTCAAGATTTGGATACAGCCGTAGTAAGTATCATAAAACAATCAAAATCAGAATGATATAATGCGAAATGCTATAGCCAGTAAGTATCATCTCGCTTACAAAATGGCCTATTTAATTCGTAATAAAATTGAAATAGCTGCAATAAAAAACATGTCAGAATGATGAGGAGTTTCTCATTTAGGGACGTAAATGTTACAACCAAAAATATTCTCTATCAGGTACAACTAGTTTCTGTACAGCCACGGCAATGCAAGGAACAACTGCATGGGTTGATAACAATAAACAAATATTTTTAGAAGTCTTTGTTAAATAAAAGTAACATGAATATTCAAGAGATAAAGAATACGATACATGCCCTTGTAAAGAAGTACGAGTCGAATCGTGATTTCTACAAAACTCCTAAATTTAACGAAACTCAGGTAAGAAATGAATTCCTTGACCCTTTGTTTGAAGCACTTGGTTGGGATATTCGTAATATGTCTGGTAAGAGTACAAATGAGCGCGAAGTGCTTTTGGAAGAATCACTTAAGGCTGATGCTGTTACTCATTCAAAGAAACCTGACTATACGTTTCGTCTATTTGGGGAACGCAAGTTTTTTTTAGAGGCAAAGAAGCCATGTGTAGATATCAGCACAGATGATAATCCGGCCAAGCAGGTTAGACGTTATGGATATACGGCTAACCTTAAGATTTCTGTGTTATCTAACTTTGAAGATTTATATATTTATGATACTTCATACAAAGTTGAGGATGGAGATACTCTGACAAAAAGCTCGTATCAAAGCATATCACTATACTGATTATGAAAATGTGGCAGATGAACTTCTTCAATTATTAGGGAAAGAATCTGTATATATAGGGCATTTTGAAGAAGTGTGGAATAACATTGAATTGAATGTCGTACATCAGTCAGTGGACTCACTATTCTTGGATCAGATAAATCAATGGCGTTTGATGCTTGGCAAACAGATTCTTTCTTATGATTCTAATTTAGATATTGATTATCTAGGAGATATAGTTCAAAGCTATATTAACAAGATACTCTTTCTTCGTGTTTGTGAGGATAGAAACATCGAAACCTATCAACGTCTGCTTACTATTGCTGATCATAACAGCCATAAAGAACTTGTAGCGAAGTTTAGAGATGCAGATAGTAAGTACAATTCTGGCCTATTTAAGGAACTTATTTCTGAGGATATAATTGGCAACATAAGTTCTTCGTTTTGGACGATAATCCGTCAGCTATATTTCCCAGAAAGTCCATATTCCTTCACTGTACTATCTTCAGATATTCTTGGTCGCATTTATGAAATATTCCTTGCTGAGAAACTGGCTGTAGTAGATGGTGAACTTAAGATAGTTAAGAAGCCAGAGAATGTGGAACGCGATATTGTAACTACGCCAAATTTTGTAGTACGTGAAATTTTGCGTCAAACTGCTGCAGAAATCATCCAAGGTAAATCTGCAAACGAAATTTATAATTTAAGATGCGCAGATATATCATGTGGTTCGGGTGCATTCTTATTAGAGTTATACCAGATGCTCCATGACTCATTGGTAGATTATTATATTAAGAATGATCGCAACAAACTTGTTCAGACGAGTATTGGCACTTACAAGTTGCCTTACGAAATGAAACGCAGTTTGCTGGTTAACTGCATATATGGTGTTGATAAAGATTTTAATGCCGTTGAAGCATGTAAATTCGGATTGCTACTTAAGTTACTTGAAGGCGAAGATGTAAACTCATTGTCTTCATTTCATCCGATATTACCAGACCTTTCAAATAATATTTTCTATGGTAACAGTCTTTTAAGTACAGGCTGATGTTCCTGCTAGTGATGCTCTTGAAATTAATCCATTTGATTTTGGTGACAGAGCATTTGATTTGATTGTCGGCAATCCTCCGTACATGAAAACTGAGGATATAAAAGCATTTACTCCTAAGGAGAAATCTCTTTACGAAAAAGATAAAAGATATAAGACTGCATATAAGCAATATGATAAGTACTTCCTTTTCATAGAACGAGCTTTGAATCTTTTAAAACCGGCTGGTTGTTTAGGTTACATAGTCCCTAGTAAATTTATGAAGGTAGGAGCCGCAAAAGGACTTCGAGGACTCATTGCCAATAATGCATATCTCAAAACCTTGATTTCATTTGGGGCTCACCAAATATTTGCGGACAAATCAACTTATACCTGCATTATTGTGTTGGAAAAAAGCGAACATGATAATTTTAAATATTCAGAGGTTAGCGATTTCATTAGTTGGAGAGTGAGGAATGTAAATGCTTATAAGTTCTGTAATCGCGCATCAACTGCAATTAATTCAGACACTTGGGTGTTGTGTACAGATGAACTTTTGCCTTTATTAAAGGCGGTAACTGCGCATTCTAAACCGCTTGGTGATATTGTGGGTGATGACTATATTTTCAATGGAATCCAGACAAGTGCAAATAAGATTTATGTATTTGTTCCAGCATCAGAATCGCGAACCACCTATACCTTTAGGGCTTTTGATGGCAACGAATATGAAGTAGAAAAAGCTATAACAAAGCCATATTTCAAAACGATTCAAGGTGCAGACGCAATGAGTACTTATCGTACGTTTAGGCCCAATGCTCGTGTATTCTTTCCATATAAAAAGGGGAATGATGGACATCTGCAATTGATACCTCTTGCAACTATTCAAAGACGCTATCCTTTATTCTATGCATTCTTGATGGCTGCAAAGCCCGAACTTAATAAGGCATCCAGGGATATTCAACCCAAACCAACTATTGCTGACGAGTGGTACCGTTACGGAAGACACCAAAGCCTGGAAGCGTGTGAAATAAAAGAAAAAATGATAGTTGGAGTATTAGCTCAGGCTGATAAATATGCCATAGACAACAATGGAACCTTGGTATCATCTGGTGGTACAGCTGGTTATTGTTTGGTTAGTATTCCTTCGGATAGTCCATATTCAATTTATTATATACAAGCTATCTTAGGTTCAATACAAGGAGAATGGCTTGCCTCTCTCTATGGTGAAATATTTCGTGGTGGTTACATTGCTCGTGGTACAAAGGTGTTGAAGCAAATACCTATCCGAGAAATTGACTTTACAAATCCAAATGAACGAAATGTTCATGACAATATTGTCAATCGCCAAAAAAGACTCATTGAGTTAGGCGATAAAATAAGTAAGGTAGCAAAGAACCGAAGGAGTCTTATACCGTTACAGCGGCAATTTGATTCGCTTAAACAAGAGCAGCAGAATGTCATAAATATGCTTTACGGCATGACGAATGATGAAGTATCATTAATTCCTAAGATAAAAGAACTCTATGCAGCTGATTGAAAATGCAACAGATCAGAAGCTGAGAGGTGCTTATTATACTCCTCCAGCAATAGCTAAATTTATCCTGCAATGGGGGATTAATGGCAGTAATGACTTAAATATACTTGAACCTAGTTGCGGTAATGGAGTGTTCTTGGAATGCATTAACAATAACAGAATGCTCTACAATAGTGTTACCGCAGTTGAATACGAAGCTAAAGAAGCTGAGAAGGCCCGTGCAATAGCTTTGCATGACTCAGAAGTAATCAATGCCGACTTTCATCGCTTCTGCCTTGATACAGATAAGCGTTTCAACTTAGTGGTTGGAAATCCTCCGTTCATTCGTTATCAGTATTATGATCCTGAGCAACAGAAATTAGCAGACGAAATATTCAAACGTTCAAAGCTGAAGAGAACAAAACTAACGAATGCTTGGGTTACCTTTGTAGTAGGAAGCAGTCAGTTGTTGACTGAGATTGGCAAGATGGGGTTTGTTATTCCATCCGAACTTCTTATGGTCAAGTATGCTCAGCAATTACGCCAATATCTTGCAAAGAACTTTAACAAAATAAACATCATTTCTTTTAAGAATCTCGTTTTTGAGGAGATTCAGCAAGAAGTTGTCCTGCTATTATGTGAGAAGAATGGCACAGATGAGCATTTGATTGAGCACATCGAAGTAAAGGATGCTAATGGCTTGCTTACTCTTGATCCTCACAAATTAGAATTTCCGACCAAGAAAATAGACTTCCACACTGACAAGTGGACGTATTATTTCCTTGAAAAAAAAGAACTTGAATTGCTGGAAAAAGTAAAACGTAACATGGCTTCTATTTCTACTTATGCAAACGTAGAAGTGGGTATTACAACTGGTGCTAATGATTACTTCACCGTACCGGAATCTGTAGTAACTCTCTACAATCTAAAAGCATATGCAAAACCTATGGTCGGCAGAAGTGTACAGGTGAACAGTTTATGTTTTACGAAAAAAGATTGGCAGGCAAATGTGGCTTCAGGAGCGAAAGCCTATCTCCTTGTTTTTCCTTCTGGAGTAAAAGAGAATGGCGATGATGGTGTAAAAGCTTATATTGAGAACGGAGAAAAGGAGGGCATAAACAATGGTTACAAGACAGGCATACGTGATGAATGGTACATAATACCATCCATTAAGCTTTCGGATGCGCTTTTTCTTCGCCGCAACAACCAATATCCGAAGTTTGTATTAAATGAGGCGAAGGCTTACACAACAGATACTATGCATCGGGTATTCATCAAGGAGGGCGTAAATAAGAAAGCATTTGTGGCAAGTTACTACAATTCTCTATCGTTTGCTTTTGCAGAGATTCTTGGGCGCAACTTTGGCGGTGGTTGTTTGGAGCTCATGCCAAGTGAAGTTGGTGGCATCTATATGCCTTATCGGATTGAAAACGAAGCATTGTTTACAGAGATTGACAAAATGTTACGTCAGAAAAAAACTGCGGATGAAATTCTTGATTATACTGACAAGATAATCCTTCATGAAGGTATGGAACTGAGCATGGAAGAGGTACAAACTGCTCGTTCCATCTGGCATAAGATTATGAGTAGACGTTTAAGTCGTGAGACACTTGAAAAAAAAGAAGTAAAGGTTGAGAAGAAGGCAAAGTATACCTATCTGAACTTCCTTGACCTATTCGAACAATATCGGGACTATAGTATTGTTGAAAACAGTATCGTTCGTGAGGATATGACTGACTACGCTGCATCATTTCACAAACATTTTATCGACAAGTCTAAGAATGTACTTGTCTGCCTTGTCAAGCAAGACAACTTCAATCAATATCTGGATAAATCTGCCAAGATTTATTATACAGGTAAGAAATTCCCATCAAAAGTTGCTCTAAACAAGTTGTACTACTTCATGCCTTATTTGAAGGGTAAGGGAATTCGAGACTTATACTTGATAAAGATAGCCCGAATAGGTACACGCAAGGAAGGCCAATTAGATGAAAACAAGAAGGACTTCCGCCTGGTTTTCGAAATTGAGTATGTAACGCAGCTCTTCGATGATTATCAATCAATAGACTTGAAAATCTGGAGAACGTTTACAGATACGACAATGGAAAAGATTATGAACTTATGAAACAAATAACGTCAGTAACAAGAAGAGATATTAGATCCCATAATCAATAGTAGGTAATCATTCGACCAACCACAAGTACTAACCCTTATATACAACAATAGCGACAATCACTATAAACCTGATAGTAGCAGTCGTTATTGTTTTGTATATTATAGCCAAATTTCTGTTTTGAGATGATTTAACTTGCTGGTAACTTGCCAAGGAATCATTCAATATACATAAACTATTGAAAATCAGATAATACAACCCCATTTTTAACTTGTTGGCAATTTGCTAGCAAGTTAAAACAGAGGCAGAAAACCGTCCATATTGGATGGCATCGTACATGATACCTCATGTGGAACAATATACAACCAGTCCCAATACCACCGTATAAACGAACAAAAATATCATCAAGGCTTTCATCCAAAAATCGGAAAACCAAACGCCTTCATTTCGCCTAAGGTTTTTGCGCATATTAGATTCATGCTCCGTTAGCATCTTTGCTTGTTCGGAAAGATGATTTCCCAACATGTTTTTCCATCTCTCAATGGCTTGGTTTAAGAGTTGTTGAGCTGGGCAAGATGTTCAGATTTTATAGTTGCCTTGAACCGCGTGTTTTGCTCTGCTTTTACAATCGCATTGCAAATGCCGTTGATAATATTATTGGAACTACTAATAGCTTTCTGCAAAACCATCGCAGCCTCACCCTCAGCTTTAATAGCATCCAGAAGATCTTGATGGATTTTCAATAGTGCCTCTTTTGCTTCACGGATCTCTGTGAGCCGCTTGTCTGCATCCTGCTTTTCAGCCTCTATCTCATGGCTGATTCCAGCCTTTTTCAACATATCATCAACGTTTATTGATGGAATGATTTTTGATTTTCCAATTCCCATGATTCTTGTCTTTTAATAGTTCGTTTATCTATGAAGTCCTTTTTTGCACTTGCACATACTGTTTGCCATTCTTGCACAGCGACGTGCCCATTCAAGTTCGTCCTCATCCTTGTCCCGTCCCCAGCTACTTGTGTCAGAACCGCCACCACCGCTTGATGCCGCCAGGCTTGTGGCTGCGTCTATATATCCGGCAAACAGCAAAAGAGCCGTGTGCTGTATCTCTTCCAGCTTAGCCAATGGATGTGCTTCCTCCAAAGAACAATTCTGCCGAATGATAGTATCAG